>JGI24159J19872_10002727_pt1 | contig 21348 bp, 17 predicted proteins | sample Ectturendosymbi4_FD_19872 | JGI IMG/M metagenome (IMG submission 19872) | reverse complement strand
TGGTAACAGTTACTACTTGCCTTCAGACAAGGGGTACGAGAGAATTTTATGAAAGCTCAGGGGGTACGAGTGCGTAGAAAGGTTAAGAACCACTGCCTTAGAATGAATGCATGAAACTGCTTTGCACGTCTTCAGGTATTTATTGACAGCTGGCTTATCGATCCCTGCGCTCACGTTCAGCGCATATCCACCCATAAACTTCACAGTTTGTTGCCAATCGACTTATAACTCCATCTCGACAACTGTCCTGATCAACTTTTAACCCTTTATTTGTTCTGCATGTGTCGATCACCACAGCTCCATTTCACCAACTTCACCCTCGAAGAGCACAACGACTGCATCTACGACTTCCTGAACATTTACAACGGTCCCACAACCGACTCTCCTCTGGTCGATACATATTGCGGTGATAATAAACCAACAACATTCCAATCCGGAACCAACACTGTCACGTTGCTATTCCGCACTGACAAAAATGCAGGCAGAGGTGGCTTCAGAGTAGAATGGTCGTCCGATAATTCAGGTGAAGGTTTGATTGGCCAGGTTGACAGCTGGGAACTACATGTGTTGAAATTAAAATGTAGACTGGGTTTTGCGCGTTTTCTCGCTCACCAAGCAAAAAAGACGTATTCAAACAAAATGAAATGGAATGAAGTTTTTCTATCACAACGTACCTTGTGTGAAGCACTTCGTCGCTGACTGTAAACGCGCAGTCTGTAGCCCAAAACCAAAGCGACCCGGTAATAGTTCATATAGTTTCTTCCCACAACTTTGCGACTGGCAATTTGATGTCCTGCCTAAGTTAAAGCGTTTTCCATCCCTTATTTCTTCCAAGACCTTTACTAATAATATTTCACCAGACTTATTCTTCTGATATTTGGGGCAAAGTGTTGTGGGTCCGCAATGGGATTATTGTGTTCTTGGACTATTTGTCGCGCCTGATTTCTGTTCTGCGGAGAACTTGTAACTGTTAAAATATTTTTCTGCAAATGCAAAAAANTTTGAAGGTAGTTCCAAATTAAAAGAGCTTNTTTTTAGGGGAACTATATGGTTGAAGGTCTTGCTGTCCTCGTTAAACAAACTCTAGGTTTTATTTAAGTGTTTATTCGCCAAATGTTCTTCACAACCAGTCATGCTTGCTGATCAAGATATATTCTAATTGTGAATCAAGACATACTCAGCAAATTAACGTGGTGAAGCATTTCGTGTTGATAATTATCACTAATAACTGCTGCAACTTTGCGCTGAGACAAAGTCAGAACATTCTGAAGTGTTAGGTAAGACGTTGTGCACAGAAACGTTTAATTGATGGAAAAATGTCAGTGCTTAGGGATAGCTGTAAAAATTAGCATGCTTTAAAAAATCAATTAAGTAGTTCGTTCAATTAACGGGATCCTTAATCCATTCACCGGCATTGAGCAACTTGCAGTAGCGCTTCTTGAACAAGACCGTTGATTTTTTTCTGGTTGGAAAAACGTTTCCGCCTTCGACCTGCAGCTAATATTGTCCTCAACCAAGCGATAAGTAGAAAAAGATTGCCAAGTTACATCGTTTATCGAAGGCGTTTTCCCACCAACTTATAAATGTTTTTTCACAAATTCTCAGGATCATCCTCCATCCTACCTCTTGATATTTGAAAACTGTTGATAGTGGTGTTTTTTTTCAAATACGTGCAATTTTATGCAGGTTGTGGTAACGTCATATATCATGAGCACAGTGGCACCATCACATCACCTCTTTACCCGAGTAACTATCCCAAAAATCAGAACTGCATATGGCAGGTTATCGCAGACCCCGCCTACCACCTTCAAGTCCAGTTTGACGACAACTTCAACATCGAATACAACGAAGAGTGCAGATTTGACTACATCTCGGTGAGAAACTATATACTTGTGGCATGTCGTCATGAGTCTGTCGCCTTCTATGTGACAGGGGACGATTGATATTACGTTTTTAGTGAATTGCCCATTCGCATTGTTTTTTGTTTTTGCCGAAACTTGTACAGCAATGTTTATTGAGTTTTTCTGTTCCTCATTTTTGTCGCAGTCATTATTTTTGTTGATTTAACCACAAACACCAGGTTGTTAATTAGAACTGTACGGTAGAGAGAATCTAGCGGTATGTAGCTTTTATTCCTAAAAAAAGACTGATATATCTCGGCTATAAGTCCATCAACGTGGCACAACTGTTACAAACCTTAAGTTGAGCAAAAAATTATTAATTTTATTTGGTATCAAATGCTCTTGCGAGCTCTGATCGCATGTCTTTGTTGCAGCTGTATGACGGCATCTCCGAGTTTTCACCGGAAGTCAACAGGTTTTGCGGAGCTTCCGGTGACGACACAGCCCCCAACGACAAACTTGTTGAAAGCACAAAGCAGTTTCTGACCATGCGCTTCCGCTCTGACTATTCCACTCAACACATGGGTGAGAAATTTGCGTTGTATTGAGATAATAACGAACTGCATTAACGAAACTGCCACCTAGTGGATTCAACATGATGGGCGAAAGGAATGAATGGTAGGTTTCCTGCAAGACCTTTTTGGGAAGCACCTCTTGTTTCAGTGGCATCGATGGCAAATTTTGCGCTTTCTCTGTATTAAATGCGGAACATCAGTGCTCTTATGGTATTTGTTGCTCTTATGGTATCTGCTGCTAAGTGGTTATAAGGAGAGGTGTACCAATACGTAGATATGTAAACATTGTAGCGGTTGTGAACATTCATATGCGTGATGCTTCATTGGAGTAAACTTCACAAGTTTCCTTAAAATGTTTATTTTGTCAAACATAAATCGAATGACTTTTAAAGCTCTCGTTAGAAATTAACAACTGGCCTCACATTTTTATGAATGGATAGGTTTTGTTTTCAAGCAGACGTAGCCCAAAAGAAGTGAACAAAAACCTGTGAAATGTTGCTTAATGTTTAGCAACGTAATGAAACGTTGCGTAATGTTTCAAGCTCTAAAAATATACGCGGTTTGGAAATTTGAGTACCAGCTTGTTGTCGGTAAATGTGGACATCCGTACTGGAGAAAATGGACTGTTTGCTTATCTGGAATGAAAAACTGTATTCGGTGTTTTAACTTGAAATAATTTCTTTCATTGATTTAAGTGACGTGACGATTAGTATCACCTTCAGCCTTTCCCAATAAGGTACCTATTGTTTAATCTCTCTAGAATATACACTAAAAATCAATTATTTAAAGCTGTTTACAACATTCCACATATTTTTGTTTCAAACGATGCTTTAGATTTACCAAGCTGTACTATAACTTGTGGTGGCAAAACTTCAGCTTGGTTTCATGGGCGTCGGAAGGATTTTTTCCAGTGGGGGCACTCCAACAGTGGTGAAATTTCATTTTACCAACTCCGAAACTAAGAGAAAAACGCTTTTCTACTAAAACGTTCAGAGCAAAATATCAAATTTCAAAATCCAGGGGACCAAGGCCTCCCCCTGCCACCACGTTCCGACGACCATGCTTGGTTTGCTGAATACTTTCTTCAACCCTGAAAAAAATTTTAATTGAAGTTCGCATGAAGGGGTTAGTGCCACGAACCTCTTGAAGATTTTTTTGTTTGTTGACGACGGTACTGCCCTAACTTGTCCTGCAAACATTCTGCCTGTGGAACGCATTGATATCTTGCCAAGATTGATGCTGACATACAATAAAATAACCTTTCTTGGCACATGAGACTCTCATACGATAGTATACGGAAAAATGGTTCAATACTCACATTTATCAGCATCAAGCATTTTGTCTTTCTTCCTTTTTTGACATTCAAACTCTTTTGTAACAGGTTTCAAAGCAGACTGGCTCGCAATTTGCGGTCAGACCCTAACTGAAGAGACGGGGACAATCCAGTCACCAAACTACCCATCACCTTACATCAACAACGAGCATTGCGAGTTCCTCATCAAGTTCGATGATGCTTTTAAATACATCAAGCTGACGTAAGTTAGCAACCACTTACAGCCCAGTTAAGGCGTTTGCTGAAACATCTCTCTTTTTTTATTCTTGGCACCAAAAGAAAATAAACGTCTTTGTAGTCGTGACATGAAAACTTGTTTTTTTTTACGTGACGCCATGGCCACGACATGGGTTTAAATCGTCAGCGTGCTTGATAGAAGAATGTATGCTTGCTGCCATTAAAGTTGCTTGTAAGATGCAATCTTGCAACCGTGGCACATAATATGACAACAAACAGGTGCTCTCGATGCTTTATAAGATTGATGATGAAGCTTTGGTAGCTTGCATTTTTATTGCAAGCAAGCTTCGGTAGCTTGTATGTATATTTTTGTTTACCACATTGAACCTCCTCTCCGTATCAACGTTGTCACTTATCTTTACTGACTTAAAATCTTTGTTCAACCAACTTATAACACTGTGCCAAATCCAAAGGGAGAAAACAAGAAAAGTGCATTCCTCGTTTGTTTGCTTACAAGTTTATAGATTTTCCGATAGCAAAGATTTCCTCCGATGAACACCTTGTAGCGACAATTTATCATGATCCTTTATCAGCACGATGCTCTTTCAATTTTATTTACGAAACGTCGTGTGTGTATGCGATGTTTTAGACCCCTTTAGAAATTTGCTAAAAAGAAATTGAATTTGCTGTGGTACAGAATGATTCACTGTTTTTTGACAATTTTTGTCAGCTCAACGCAATGCTTAACGTCAGCATACTACCTCAAAACGATTTTTTTCATATTTACCCAGCTATTTCACAGTTTCTTCTGTCAAATCAAACAATATGTTTGAAATGTCTTCATTCGCATTGATTTTTTGCAAGAAACTTTCACTGTCTTTCTGTAATTGACAACATTTGGAAGTAGAACTATAGTCAAATTAATAATAGTTCGAATGCGTTTTTTTACCATAGCCACAACAGCACAGCGACTTTCAACTCGAATGATGCATTATTATGTAGATAGATTCACGCTCTTGTAGTGTTCACTGTCTATCGAAAGTAATCTTTTCCCAGTAAAGAACCTGACACTAAGATTTACAGAGTATATATTTCGCCTGCTAGGTAGGCATCATCAGCACTTATTCTCGAAAACGTTTGCTTTCAGGTTCAACAGCTTCAACGTTGAGCCAGGGTCCGCACCAGGATTATGTGACTACGACTTCGTCAAAGTGTATGGGGGCTCGGATACCAACGCTCCGTTGATTGGGACCTTCTGCAACAGCATACGACCCACTGGTTCCCTCAGCTCAGAGGTATGCGAAGTCTATCTGCAAAGTAGTAAACGGAGTTATTTTATGCTGGCTATTGTTGAAGACTGTGAANTGATATGTTTGCAAACTTGCGGTTTTAACTGGAGATATTTTTATATTACCAATTTCCTGAAACGCTACTGCAGTAGATCCTTCGTACCTAAATGTCCAGGCCATCATCAAAGAATTTTACCCCTCTGAAGAACAACTTTTCATGAAATTTTGTTGCAACCTTACGGCACAGAAACAAAACATTGAATTCTTTCGCTAGCATGGTTAGTAGCCGTTTATGTTCTTTATATGGCCTGTGAATTGAAAGTTATTGTTTGCCAGTAAACCTCGATGTGGATCCACCTCTCCTTAACGCAATCAACCCTTAGCACAGTCATCCGCACGGTTAGAAGACTGACATAGTCTCTAAATTAATTAAAAGCATTTTTTTGCAAGCTCAGGCTCTGTTTTCCTGCACAGGGCAGCATGTTCCTAGTGTTCAGCACAGACCCAGCCACCTTCGACTATGGTTTCCACGCTACTTACGAAAGCGCTGATTGCGGTGGATATCTAACCGATAGTTCAGGTTTGTCTTATATGATCGATGGCTTGCGTTTGTTTTATTTTTTCTTGCAACTTTCATGGATTACTAATATTGTGAGCTCTTGAACAAATGAAGCAACGCGATCTGAAAAATGTCTTCACACTTTTGCACCCATGCATGACGCGGCAGATAAATTGATTGTGAAAATGTTTTCGGTATTTTTGACCGAGTTCATGAACCGTGCGTCCCTATTGCTCAACCAACACTACTACTGGTCGGTATATGGTTGAAGTTAATAAATTCCGTAGTTGGGTGCATCCAGATATCTAGAAACAGGAGCATGGTGCATTACATTCCGTCAATTTAAAAGACTACAGCAAGAGCAGAAGCGCTCTTTTCAAAAACAACCCTTATGGATCGTTTGATGCTTTATTAACATTGACTTAAAACAAAGTTATTACAGAGAGCATCGCACTTCCGAAATTAACAGTGGTTCATTATTTTGAGCTGGCAGTTGATCGCATACCAGCACAATATGTGGTTGTGAGCATTTGGGGTGAAATTTCACCCCCCAGGTAAAATAATCCACAAGATTCGGTAAAAATCGAGAAAACATTAGAGAAAAGAACAACGGTCAAACCAATTTGCGAATTATTAAGTGAGCCAAAATTGTTAGACAGTTTTCGAACGGTTTGACTATGACCCTTTCTTACTCGTTCAGACATTTTTATCGCAAAACGTAGAAAATACTCGAAAAAGTGACGCAAATGTTTTTATCAAGCAGATTTGTACCAGTAAAGCTTGGTTTGTGCGGGGTTATGAAAAGTGGCCGTCATTTTCAATTTGGACAGGGCCCCTCAATATTTTGCATGCCCCTCTTCCGTTATGCTCCTCCTGTGTCGTTTGGCGTGTCCAGGTGTTTTACGCAGGCGCGGTTAAAATTTCTGAGAACGTTTCCCAAAAACACTATGGCGGTTTCGTACATTTTTGCAGCTAACAGCCATTTGCAAGAAGCTAATCGGTATGGGCATTCATTCACCAAACTGGCTTTTAATTTACGTAAACATTGAGCTTATATGCTGACCTTCTACATTTGCAAACGCTGTGCGTTTGCTTTCATGCTCATTGCTCTGATTGGTTTTATTGGACAAGGATGAATTTTTTATTGTAATTAAACCATTTGCTTACTGTATATGCACACATTCTAAATTAGATCAAGGTATGCCAACTGAGTGAGCATCATGGTTCTGTCTTTCACTTCAGCTCCATTTCCCACAACGGAGCTATAGGCTGTACTTCTTCACACGTCTTTGAAAAAGATTGAAAAGAAAATGTTGGCGATCAGCCTCATACTGGTTGTTGCTTTCAATTTTATCTAAAAAAATTATGTGTGTAGACACGAGTGCAAAATGCAATAAACTTAACAAATGAAATAAAAATCAGCAAATCCAGCAGAAACGTCCCACGACTCCCGTTTTCGCCACCAGGTGTCCTCAACGCGTTCACGCACTCCGACGTCCACAACAACAGGAACTGTACCTGGCAGATCGAGGTGACCCCTGGGCAAAAACTAGTCGAACTGAAGTTTTCCACTTTCGATTTGGAGTCCCACGTCGGATGCTTGTACGACAACGTCAAGGTAACTTTGTTCTTTTCAAAACAATGCGGTTGTTACTGCTGCATTTTCTTGTTCAGTGATTCACGTGGTTATCCAGTTACCGCAGTTTCCCGCCCTCCGCGAATTCAATGCCAGTGCAGGGTGTGAAACAGCTTCAACAGCTAGAACAAGGTGTGGATGGATTAAATTCAGAAAAGGCGGGGATTTTGATATGGGAAAACGTTCTCACTGAAGATGAAAGGAAAGATCTCTGGTACATGTGTGAGATCGGCTATGCTATGCTGTACGGCAGTGAGACATGGGGAGAATGAGGTGTCAATTCTGAGGTGAACTGGGAAATTTACGGTAAGAGCAATGTGTGGCGCGAGGACTGATGGACAAAAAGAACACTGATGAACATGCGTGGATTAAGAGAAACTGTGGAAAAGCTGGCAAAAGCAAGTAGGGTGCGATGGTACGGACATGTTTTGAGGAGAGATGAGGATGATGCCCAAAGAAAGGCGCTGAGTATCAAGTTGGAGGGTCAAAGAAAAAAGGGACGACCACGGAAGACATGGAGGAGGCAAGTAGAAAAGGTGATTGGAGGGATAGGATTGCGGGAGGAAGACGCTTTTGATCGAGCAAGATGGAGAAATGGTATAAAGTTAATTCATGGCAGAAATGAGGTAAATCCGGCCTCCGCCGTTAAATGGAGTCGAAACCGGATTAAAACTAGAATACTGCTTTTAATACATTTCTAGTATACCTATGACCCTGCCCTCTGTTCCTCTACTTATGACTAGTTAATCTCCACTGGCGAAATATTTTTCCAAGTTACTTGGGATTTATAGTTGCTTGATTTACAGGTAAGGGTTACAATTTGCGGCGACTGAGCCGATACGATAATGGTTACGGGTTGAGCAAGTATCGCTCTTTCACATTCAGTTTGCAAGGCTGTTACCAAAAGCTGAGTTCTCACAGCTTTTAACTTTCCGTGATATTTTTTTGGCCATACCTGTAAAAGAACAGGTTAGAGGAGGTATGGCGACGCATTTTTTTTGGTTCGCAAATGCTGAAAATATTAGATATTTTTTCTTAGATTTACGACGGCATTAACACCATGGCTCCTCTAATCGGAACATATTGTGGAAACCGCGTACCTCCCTACATCTTGTCCACTGGAAATCAGATGACCATCGAATTCGTCACTGATGATATCAGCACAGGTTAGAATTTACCGTTTTGCAAGCGCAACAGTATGCAAAGCACTACATTCATCAAAACCACACATCAACTGAATAATATACATCTCGACTCAACTGCAGTGCGACTAATGGCTTGAACAGTGATGAGCAGTCAGATGTCGTTGATCTGTCATCAAACCAAACACGCACATAGCCGTTGGCAATGTACATCAGTTGTGCAAAACAAATTGCTTCAAAATCACAAGTTCCTTAAAAGTGCTTTTCAGTGTTTACGTCAAGTCGTCAAATGTAAACGGTCCATCTTTTATGTGAATTTTACTCAGATGTGTGAAAATGGTTGAGCCAAGCTCCAAATAGTTTATCATCATTCGCTTTTGAGTTTCAGCTTACGACACTATCCTTCAACTCATTTTTTTGTTTACCTCCCTCATGTTTTTTGCATGTCATTGTTATGCGTGTTTACACGGAGACGCTTCCATTTCTAATAGCGTCTTAATTTAAAATAACTAAAATGCAATTAGATAGCGTTTCTTTTCATGCTTATCAAATTCCACTAAACTCCGAGATGTGAGAAGCTTTCCTGACGAAATGGAAACCCGTGCCGTTGTCTTTGCAAATGCTAATTGATGAAACTCCTCCCTGGCACTGCTTTCCTAATGACCTTTGATGTCGATGTGTTTTGAACTGATATTCAGGAAACGGATTCACTGCAAGCTACAGAACGACCACAGGACCATTGGAAGGTTGCGGGGGACNTCTGNCGAGGGATTCTGGAACTTTCATGGCTCCTGACATTGACAACTCAGGTTTCTNCTTGAAATCGCNTATTTCGTCATTGTTCTTGTTTAGGAATCTTTAAGGATAAGGGCCCAATATAGAACCTTATTTGTTGCATTGGAGATTACAAATTAAACGCAAAAGAACCACCTGCTAAACGCGGCATATGCTTTTTTCCCTAACACCAGTCACATTGTTACTTAAATGTCATGTCCAAACAAATACCATTGATATGCGTGTAGCAATGAGCAGAATGCAACCAACATGATATGTCAATATTAAGACCTTTATGCTTACCTGTTGTCAAAACTTAAAACGGTGCCGATCGTCCAATCAGCTAGCAGCAGTTTTTCGTCAGGAGCAGCAGAAACCACCTACACATGAAGCGATTACTGTGAAGTACAGATAACCACGATAAGGCCAATAAGCAAATTGTGAACATGTGTACTGTAAGCAACTGGAGAGAAAAAGAACGGCAGAAATTTGATGCTGTAAACACAAAGAAAAACACAATCAATCTAGCAGAAAGTATATTTATAGCCAAACCATGCATTGCATACTGTTGGAAAAAAAGTCAGTGATGTCACTCTATAGTCTGGAGCAGCGTTCCCCAAAGACCGGCCCGCGAGCTTTCCTAGAAATGTTTAGTATTTTAACAATTTCGTGTAAATGAATTAATGTAAGATGTAATTACACAAAACGGCTAAAAAGCACAAAGGATTTGCTGTAATTAAGAATTTTATCCGGATAAGCTTCAGGCTACAAACCAAACAAGCCAAGCTTATCTCTTGAATCTAAAGATCAACTACAAACCGTATGGAGTTTACTTGCATTTTGTGTAACGAAAATGATTTACTTAGTTAGTACCTGGGCCATACTTTTTAATGTTTCGCTTTGCGTACAACTCAGACAAATAGACGCAAACATATAGAAAATTGTCACATCTTAGTTGCTTTTTTCGTTGGAAGTTACTGCGCACCAGTCCCCTAATATTGTACTTGAGCTTGGCGCTTAGACTGCTGTAGAATCCACATTAGCGTGCATAAAAATTTGTAAATTGTAGTAGGCATTTGGCATTTGAAGTATAAGCGTGATTTGGCAGTTTTTGGATTTTTTGAACAGGATTACTGCATGCTAATTTTGAGAGAGTTTGTTAGGTACCGCAATTTATACCATGAATAACAGTGATGGAGTCTCGATACGTGATCTCGACGCCAGGATGCAGGGGGGTGCAAGCGCCACCCCAAAAGTTTTGATTTGTCAAAAATCCGGGTAAAATCTCTGAAAATACGGAAAAAAATTCCGCATAATTTGGACACAGATGTTCCGATACCTTTGTTCTCATGGTGTGATGAATGAGACTGGCTGTCGAAATACGTCTGAATTTGACGTTTTTCTTCTCCATAATACACATGAAGACCTTCTTTGTGTGACTTCCAAAAAAGTCTTAATCATTTTGAGACACATATTTTCTCGGGTAAGCTTGGACAAAAATCCTTCGCACACCCAAAAATTTGCCTGCCTCTACACCTAGTAGCCTCGAGACCTATTTTTGCGAGTCTCAGTCTCGAAGGTTTCAGGTCTCGTCTCAGTCTCAAAGGATACGTGCCTGCCTGTAGTTAAGACCTGGCGTAAAATATCCTGTCTCAAACTATGTAAAATTTAACATACTTTTGTGACAGTTTTGCCGATTTTGCGTATGTCAGTATAATCGATTGTTACCCCAACACTCGTGATTTTTGTTGTTTTTAAATCAAATTTAAGTGTTATCCATCTTTAAATTGCCAAGATCAGACAACGTTAAGTTGCAAAATTTTGCAACAAAAAGTCAAACTTCTGAAATGTTGCACTTTGGGTCGGTCTCAAACGTATTGTCTTGAGACTTTGAATTCTGCAACAATATGGCTTAGTGAAACTTCTTTAATTCAATGTACTTTTTGTCTGTTGTATCTGGAGGTAAGAAATAACATAAGCAAGTGTGAAAAGCGCCGAAAATTCGCAAAATTCCAATTTCGTAGTGGGCTTAACACTTTTTTGAAAATTTGTAGAAAGATTTCGGCATAATCTGCAAATTTTCGAGTCTCGAACGTTTTGAAGAAGTCTCGAGGTTTTAAGCAGGTCTCGGTCTCGAAGTTTAGGTTTCGACTACGTCTCTGCTGTCTGGTCAGTGACTGGTGAGGTATACAGGGTTCTTGAAAATCGTAGAAGCAGCTAACGTATAGCAGCATCAAGCGTGAAACCAAATAGTGCGACTATCATGCAACCAAAAATGCTGTTGTACAAGTCACATTGCAAACATGTTATCAAACACAGAAAAAGTTGCAATGTACAAACGTTTCTAATGTTATGCGTGCGGTTTTTTGTTTCGTTTTTTTAATGCACGAAACAGTCCGGCCTGCGGACACTGATAAGGCCCCAAATTTGGCCCACCGTCCAAAACGTTTGGAGACCGCTGGTCTAGAGTCTAAAATAACAAAATTTTCCCAACTGTTCGTTTGTATTGCAAATAGTGGTCGGGGGGAAAGTTGTAGCTTCTGTCTGTGTGCGTAGGTTTTCTATGAAAGGAGTAGTCAGTAACAAAGCTAATTCAACTTTTGAGGGGCATCGACTCCATAACCTTCCGGTTCCTTCAATGCCCTGGCGTCCTTGCTCTAATTTGTGTTTTTTCTTGCTGAATATTAATAATATCGCCAAATAAAATCAACTCAACTCAGTGTGCGTCGGTTTTCCATGAATGGAGTAGTCCAAGTAACCGATGCATGTTACGCTTTAGCTTCACATCAAATGGAAGAATGTTCGTTTATTAAAAGAGTAGGAAGTTTGAATAATGGATTTAGCTTTAACTTACTGGCGCAAAAAAAGCTACAGTGACTGCAAAATATTCAAGTGTGATTCGCCACAATACCCAAACGAACAGCAGTCGAATGCCTCGATCCAGTATCCTAGTCTTCTGTCCAGGTTTACGTGCTGTGTCGCCAAGCTTGAATTGGTGTCATGAATTGTGATTAAGTTGACTGATGCAGTCAGTTTTGTTTTTGGCATCTTGTTCGTGAAGATTAAATGCATTTGAGCACAGCGGTTATATTAGTCGCGTTGTTCTTTGTTTTTTTTGTAGATGAGATCCCCCCTTCACGCCACTAGCTTGAAATCTGTGCCTTGCATTAAAATGTTGTCATCGTTCATTGACAGGAAAATACGATCCTGACTTAAACTGTGTGTGGACGATCACTGTCGAGCCAAACAACGTCATCGAAATCTCCTTCACGTTGTTTAAGTTAGAAAATCGAAGTTCGGATGGCGCTTGCAGATATGATTACGTGCAGGTAAGTTGGAATGCAATGGTTGCGATGAGACGTTGTTGCCTTTGACGCCGCCGCCATGTTTTTTTTTACAACGAATAGCGAAAAAATTTGCGTTGTTTTAAAGTTCCCACATAAGAATATTTTCTGGCTGGTGAGATAGTAGATAGATAGATACTAATTTTTTTGCAAACGTTAAACAATTTTATGCAAATTAAAGTTAAGTCGCTGGGACACCGAAAAAAACTGTTAAACAGGTTGTCTCGTCGGGCACCCCTCGACAGTTTCGTAAAATCTATTATAGTTTAAAATTACTGACCAAATTCTTGCGAATTTAATAAGGTTATGTTTTTGAAGAGGTTGCGGTCCGCTAGATGATCATCACAGTTGCGCAGGAGTGCTGTGTCGCAACAGGTACCTATCGTGGCTTGCCCTATTCCGCAAGGAGCTGAACTTGGCCGAGAAAGTGTAAACCCAGCTAAAATGAAAGCCTGCCCGGGCTTCCCTAACCCTTTCGCATGCAAGCAGACAACTGTTGCTCTGTAGCAGTTCGTATTTTGGTGCAAGTCCCTGATGAGTTATTAACACAAAGGCTCTATCCCAACAATGCAACTCACCACGGGTGTGTCTTTTTCGTTTGCAGGCGAAAACAGATACTGTTCCATACCAAGCCAAGTTGCCAGATCTCTCTTTATTTTACTTTAGATACATGATGGCAGCAGCGAAGTGGATCCTCTCGCCCTGGTTGCTTGTGGAAACATAATTCCTGCACCATTCACATCCACAACAAACGTCCTCTACGTTCGTTTTGTGTCTGACGCATTTGTAGAAGATGAAGGTTTGTTTGCGAATTGATAACCGATCAAAATATTGCGTTAACTAACTTCTTCACGGCGTATAAACCTAGAGGAATGATATTCTACAGGCGCGTAATCCAAAATACGGGCTATTGAGAAATTTTGTTGTGGGTAACAATGGCTTACGAAACATACAGTGTAATCCAGTTTTAGAACGAGTCTGTCTCCAGGATTATATTATTTCGCGTCCGAGTTTTTATTTCTCTTCACAAGACTTCGCATTTTTTGTGCTTCAAAAAATCTCCGATTACTGTAATTACGATTATTTGCGTTTTGACGTCTAGCTTGCACGACGGCTTGGCTGTTACAAAAGTTTAAAAACAGATTTGCTGCGTTGCTCTTTTTGCTCACCGTTAAAAATGGTTTCACATCGCGCACATCCATTTCCTACCTGAGCGCAGAGATTGCTCAATTTTTTATGTTCTTCCTAGTTTTTCTCCTTGTGTTTGCCAAAGAACGATCATTTTAGCGTCGCGTCTTTCAAAACACGTTGGCAAAATGCCACACAGCAGTATAAATTTTCCTTATACTTCTGATTGCAAACGCACAGGTTTTACTGCATCGTATGAGTCCAAGCCTCGCGTTTGTGGTGGCGACATCACTGTCGGGTCTGATACCGCGACTCTCAACTCTCCTCCAATCACAGGACAGTCGCAAGCCCAGGCATGCCGGTAACTAAATCTATTTCATTAATTTTTTTGAGGGGCATGATTTTAAAAACCTTTTGACTTCTAGAGCTGAAACCTTTGTTCAAGTTCAGTTTTGTGAAGGAAAGAGGCAAGTGAGGAAAAATCTAGTTTTTTTCAGGCACAGATCGAGGATGCGGAAATAGCGTCCCAACGAAACAAAATTTGTTGAAGTGTTAGTTTGTGTGCAAACGCACCCTGGCCGACACCGAACAGGATTACTCTCTTTTGAGAGTTGAACGCAAAAGCTACAAAAACACAGATATGTGGTGTCCTGACCTTAAGTGTCCATCTTGAAAGGACGTCGAGCGCAACAAGTAAACAAAGACTCGCATTTTCTACAAAACAATGTCTTTTCTGACCCCACTTTACCTCGATCATCGACCACGAGCTCGTCTTACTTTTTTCTGAATATTTACGACACGCAGGTGGGTTTTGGACGCCGGCCGAGACGTCAGCAAGTACATCGCTCTGCATTTCACTTCTCTCGACATCCAGTCGTCCTCCAACACAGGAACATCCTGTGCGGTCGCGTACGTCGAGATCCGGGATTACCCGCTGGGTGAGTTGGTCTGGCCCCCAAGTCTCACAAATTTAACTTTTCTAAAACACACGCAACGATATGCTTTTCGCTGAGGTTCGGAATTGTTTCCCAGTCGCTTTTGTCACTTCCAAGTTGACGCTTACGTCGCAGGTGACAGTGGTCAGGTGCGACGATACTGCGGATCCGATTTGCCCGAAGATTTTGTCAGCTTCGAGCAGGTTCTTCAGGTATGCCGCAGCTGCAGTTTACTACTTGTGTTGTACTTCAAACTTTAAAGCAGGGGTCTCAAACACGCGGGCCGAGAGCATTTTGTGCAGCTTGCGGTGCTTTTGGGGAGTTTTCAAATAATTAGCGTTTAAGTTTTTTAGTTTATTCGCTCGTGTTTAAAAGTGCTCGGCCAATGAGTGACCAATCTTTTAAAGCAGGAGTGCACAACCTGCAGACGCATGCAGCCGTCGATAAAAAGTTATGCGGCCGTGCACATGTAATTCAAGGAAGTTATGGCGGCCGTGCATTAACAAAACCTCATTGTCTGCTGTATGAGGATACATAGTAGAAAGACGGCAAAACAGATGTATGGAAGCAGACTAGGCTTAGTGTGTGGAAGCAGAAGCACTGCAAAGATATAAAATATTTTTAACTCACCGGCGGCCGTAATTCATATAAATAAAAGAAATGCGGCCGGCATTAACGAAAAGGTTATGCATCCCTGTTTGGAACGAACGTAGAGATGCCTTCAGAAATTACTTGCCCATAATCCGCGATAGCTTTTGCAGGACATAAGATGGAAAAGCTATTTCTAGTAAGGTGCAGGTACCGCTAATGTTGCGTCAGTCTCTTAATGCGGCCTTAGGGTTACTACATAACCCCCTCATTTGGCCCTCGAAGCAATTTGAGTTTCAGACCCCTGCTTTAAAGGATCCCTGTTACTTGTTTGACTTTCATGGTCATGTTCCACACTGGCAAAAAAATCTCTCTTAGCTTGGAAAAAGTATCTGCATTGTAGTTCTTTTTGTCTTCTGCAGTACCGCTCACAAATTTCCTGTTAGTAGCACCTAGATGTTTGAAATTGAAGGTAAATTAAATTTTTCCGCGTTTCCTATCGCAACAATGAGAGTCCGCAGTAGAATAGCAAATACTTCATCCATTTCAGTCGTTTACGATAAATTATGAACATAATTAAACAGCGGATGCCACATTCGCAGATCAACCTTCACACCAACGTTGGTTCAACCGGAAATGGATTTAGTCTCGAATACAAAACGACCTCGTGCTCACGACAGCTTGACCAACCGTACGGTCAGATATTCAGGTAGTTATCGATGGCGACGTGCTTTTTTCTGACCCGTTTTTGTGATGAGATCGAATCCGTTTTTATTTCAGCCCCGGATGGCCGGATCCGTACGTACACAACCTCGTATGCGAAACAGTGCTCACCGTCGAGGAAGGAAAAGAAATCCAACTTTTCTTTAATTTCTTCGACGTTGAATTCGAAAACAACTGTGATTACGATCACCTCGAAGTCAGGTGAAATATACTGTCTAAAAACTAACGTTTTCGTGACTTTTTTTTAATTCTAAAAGTGAAATTTCTGAGTTAATTGTTTTTCAAAAATCCTAGGTGAGTGTAGAATTTGAAACATTGTGGTTTTTAGCAAGTTGCTCATGGGAAAAGATCTTAAAACAGGCTATCTCTTTGCAACATTTACCGGTTAGAATGTTGCAGACTCGCCATATTTGCACCCGCTCCAGTTCATGCCTTAATTTTCCTTCAGGAACGGAACCGATGCAAGCGCTCCACTGATCAAGCAGCTGTGTGGAAACGGTCTACCCGATCCCATCTTTGTTCAGTCCAACGCAGTTTACCTGAAACTAGTTACTGACCCGCTTATCGTCGGAAAAGGGTAAGTACCGTGTGCGAAGCTGACTTCATCCAAGACCGTAACTGCACCGCTGCAGTTTGGTTTATTTAAGTTGCTTGACGTGCATTTGAGAAGAGAACGACATCAATGAATGTGTTTTATCAGTTTATTTGTGAGCTTTGCAACAGAGCTGTTTCGACCATTTCCTACGTTCACTATTTTCGTGTGTGCTTTTTTTCCAGTTATGACATCACGTATACGTCATCGAATAACAGCTGTGGAGGAANCATAACGGGAGACCATGGAAGCGTTTACAGTAAATTTTACCCTCAGGTAATTCAACAACAGTGAGATTACAGGAAACGAGTCTTGCTTTTTGTGTGAATGTGGAACTTTTCCAGCATCTGCGAAATGAAAAGAGACCCAAATTAATCTTTAAACTTTTCAGAGCTCACAAAAAGCATTCACAAAACGACTTTTGGATTTCCGTTTGTCATGTTCCCTCCTTGGTTAGGAATAACTGTTCGTTTTTCCGTCTGCAGCCTTACCAGCCGAACACCGATTGCAGTTTCACGATTAGAACGCCTGCTGGTCGGCCCACCACCATTCACATCACCTACATCGACATCCATGTCTACGTAAGTATTAAACGCATTGAAGTTCAAATGCCATGTGCTAACCTAGCCGCGAATTCTCCGTTGCCGCAATCCTGTTTTTGCGTCACGCTAGACAGGACTGAATACGTAAAGGGAGACAGCACCTTTTCAGTTCATTACCCAAGATTCATGAGCATAGGTGAGGATCGGCATAAGGACCGTTCCAGCTTTGCGGTGTATGAAAGCTCGCGATTTGTCACCACAAAGCGGTAAAGCCCACGCAGAACAAAGTTTGCTGTGTTAATCCGTGTACCGATGTTCTTGAACTTCTCCACTTGTTGTGCATTACCGCTCACAACAACACCCACGGTGAACGGTTGTGGTTTAGCTCCACCGATACGAACACAAACATCTGTGCAGGAACAGAATGATTTGACGGTCAAAACCCAGTGGCCGTCAGCACCGTACTCCCGCAGCAACCCCAAAAGGTTTTTTGGGGGTCGGTTGGTATGCTTCCTCGAGGTCTCAAAAATTTTAAATCGGATCGGGTGTTTCACGATTTATGGGGGTTATTATTGAATCCACTAGGTGGCACCTTTGAGAACAAACTGACGAAATCCTGTTTTTGGTGATCCACGAAAGCCANAGAGATGAGCACACAATTTCATCCATCGTCATGTTAATGGTCAAGGATTGCGCAAACGCAAGTCAATTGCATTTTCCACGAGCTTTTCTTGTCTTGTGATGCGCTTATCTCTTTTAAGTTGTGTTTATACTTTCTTTGTTTTATAATATGTTCATCTTTTCTACTATTGTGGAAATTAACCAATGATTATTCAGGCCTTGCCTTGCCATCACTGACATTTTCTAATAAACAAACAAAATTAGTGAAAATCAGTTTTCAAAGTCCATGCAAGAACTTTATGTTGGCCATTGTTCAAACGTAAGCAGTCNCGCTTGCAAAGGACAANCAAAATCCTTAAGTTTGAAAGTGAAGTTTGTTTAGTAGGTAGCCTACACCCTGTTGGCTTATATCTACTTAAAATGAAACAAAACAGTTTACATGTGGAAAAATTTACTTGTTCGGATAAAAGGGACGTGATGTTTGAGTTATTGGCGAAATTATGTCAAAATTATCGACTGAACTTTTGCGAACATTACCGTTTACCTTCAGGTAGTAGCCGTTTATCTCTCAGCAGCACATTTCTTTCTCTATCGCATATGAAGCTTTCCACAGACATTCATTGCATGTGGTTATAAAGATAACGTTCCAACAAGCAAACCAAACCGTGACTTTTCGTAGCTCAACGCAAGCCTTTCTCAGTCGCGATTTTTCTGTAGAAATAGCCCTGCGTCATCCTTGACAACAACCCAAGCTGTGACGAACGTTTGCTGGGCAACACTGACATACGTAATTCTTTTTTCAAAGAAAGGATTTTTTAGAATTTTTTGAAGTGTCTTTTAACACCATGTCAGTTTTTGAAAAAGCATATTTGAAAAGTTATTTGAAAGCATTGCAGTGATATTCAAAAAATATTTACTGGTTGTGACGTGCGTCGGACATTTTGACCAAAAGTTTTTTATTGAATTCTTTATCCTTGTATGTCTCACAACAAGGCAAAATATATTGTTTTTCGAGAATCTGTGTCTTTCGCGTGGAACATGCGCAACTGCCTGTTCATGGGTCAATTTGTGATGCTTTTTTTGTGTGTTGTGTTCAGGTTTTTTTTAAGGTTTGGTTTAAGGGAACACCAAGAAATTTTATGAGGCCGCTATTTTTAGCAAAACGTACAAAATAATTCCTAAACATATTGTTTATTACAGTATTGGCAGTGACAATACGCAATTAGTACTACTGCATTTACAAAAATTTCAACACAAATTTTTCAGTTTCAACTTCATTAAACAGCTGTTGTTCACCAGTGAAAGCATCGGTTTCTTACTCGTCATCTGCAGATTNTAGGGTCTTCAGTGCTCGCTGTGTCCCTCTCCGTTTATTATTTGCTTTTATCCATTTCAATCACAAATTTCATGANCAATCGCAAGCGTGCCCTCATCATTGAGCTGCTCTGGACTCGGTCTCGTCGCCATGGGGGACTTTGGTGTGGTTATTCCCCCAAACAAAACTTCCAGCCCCCAAATTGAAATATGAAATGCTATAAATCAGTGAAGTTTTTGTCAATTTTTAGAATTTCAAGCCCCGCTGCATAAACGTAAATCTCCTCTATTGAAGACTTTCTGGACCGTTCATTGAAACATTTATGAGAGCATTCAGAGTTACATCAAACAACCGGTTTTGTTGCTTGGTTTGAACACGGCACAGAGTTGAAAATCTTTGGTCTGGCCAGGTTGTGGCAAGTGGAATGAACAGCACATTGCAGCAATATTGGTTGTCTTGTCCACCATACTAACCCAGCATGGACTCTGCTTGACATCAGGAACAGTGCGATTACTCAAATGTTCCGAGATCAGCAAAATCAACTCAGTTACTGTCACGTAACTTTTATGGTGGAGGTCGCAAAGCCGATCCTTATGGCCAATGCGGTCCATCAAGGTTTGCAAGGGAGCTATTTTTCGATTCGCTATCTCTTCTTTCAAAACCCAATGAGATGGTACACGCTCAGCTACCGTGTTAACTTTATCTTAAATGCGATGCTGATGAATAGCATGAAATAGTGAAATGCGTTGTTTTTGAAGCTATCAGCTTTTGGAGTTAATCAGAGCTGAGATGATTATCCAGGCGGTATGGGCACGGAGGCCTGGCAGGCTCCGAAGTGTAAATATTCCCATTCTTTCCTTGGCCGGTGGTAACTGCTGGATGCTTTGATAGCAAACATATCATTCAGCATGCAGAGTAACACATTCATTTGCGGGGATTCATCAAAACCTTTCAGCACAATCCATGATTGAAAAGTCTGATTGTTAGATATGCGTATGACTGACTTTTAGCTGAAACTGACGATACTTTTGAGATTCTACCAGTTGAATGCTGTGCTTCCTGCACAACAGAATCAAAAGAATTTTTGCAGTCACGGCTGCTGGCGGTGGCACTTGCTGGCTTGCTAACAGCAAGAAACTTTGTTTAGGCTTAATACAAAAACACTGCTTNATTNTTGGATGGCTAGCTTTACGTTTCTGCTGTGACATTATCTTCTGAAAATGCCCCCACAAGAAAGTGAATGTATAAAATCTGGAAAATGCTTGGCTTGCTGAAAACGTTTGACACCGTGGAAAAGACTTGACTTGCTAAAAGCGCCAGACTCAGTGGCATTCAGAGTTAATTATTACGTAACGTCAGGTTTTTCAAGGACTTTAAGGGACCCGATTCAGGTCCATTGAATTGAAAATCGGGCCCTTAGAAACAGAGAAATCGGGTCCGTACAGGTCCATATTGGGTACCTAACATTTTCCTTAAAAAAAATGCGTAATGTAGTTGTTTATCTCGTAATTGCTGTCAAATTATTGATTGTTGCGTTGCATGGGATTTCAGTGATGATTATGATGAATAGGTGAGGTTACTGTCTGCGCTGCACTTGTTTGGTGTGAGGCAAATCGGTTTTGGACGTTAATTGAAGCAACAATTCAACTCGGCTAAAACGTTTCGTAGTTGTCCAAATTTCATGTAGAAGTACCAATTTTATTGGCCCGCACAGGAAATTTATGGGTCCGTTTTGAACCCATAAAGCGCCTTAAAAAACCCTGGTTGTGTTTATAATCCATCCTACTAATATTCGCTAAGACACTAATATAGTATTGCGATATCAACCCATACAGTAAACAGTATGCTGCCGATGAAATGCATTTTCACCCAGTCATGCTGAGAATCAACTCTGCGAAAGTGGGGCATGTGCGGGCGCGTGTTTTCACACATTGTTAGAGTTGTGTTTTCTCGAACTTTCCTTGTGCACATTTGGCGCAAATGCCGCGGCGCTGATTGTTTCTGCCGGCAAATGATTTATTCCACGCCGCGCGTTGATTTGTTTTGTGCGCTCTGTACCTCGTGGTCGGTCGCTAAATACCGTCGCCTTTGCTGGTAACTCATTCTGTTCGATACGCGCTCTGCAGCTCTACATTACTGTACTCAAGCCGTAAGCGGAACTGTCTGCCTTGTTTGCCGTTATCTTCTCCGAATAAAGTACAGTGCATTTTGTACAAGGTGCTCTGAGTTTTGAA
>JGI24159J19872_10002726_pt1 | contig 21350 bp, 14 predicted proteins | sample Ectturendosymbi4_FD_19872 | JGI IMG/M metagenome (IMG submission 19872) | reverse complement strand
CTTCCAATACTGATAAGCGGCTTAATTGAATATCAGTTGCGGTTGCGACTACAGCAATAAACTGACTACACATGTGAGCGATGTTCACGTTCGTCCTTTACGCAAAAAAACTAGTCAGTTATTGATTATTGTTTTCATAAGAAATTAGTCGGTTATTTATTGTTATTTCTAGTCAGTTATTGATTGTTATTTGCAAAAGAAACTGGTCAGTTCTTGATTGCTATTTCTAGTCCGTAATTAATTACAATTATTATTCGCAAAAATCTAGTCAGTAATTGACTACTTGCAAAAAAAGAGTCAGTTATTGATTGTTATTTCTAGTCAGTTATTGATTGATTTGTGAAAGGAAAATCAAGGAGCTGCTAAAGCGGCGGATCGTAAATCAACTGCTCTCAAAACTCAGTATTTGGTTGGGAAAAATCTTGAATGAACTTTACAAATAACAACAACAATGAAACGTTTGAAATTTGACCGATTTAAGAGAATTCTTGCTTGACCCCGATTTACCTGCTGCTTTTTATTGATGCGTCGATGTCATCGAGAAACCTGTCGATTCTTTCGCCAGCCACTGACGAGATGAGCCGGTCAGTGATTTCACTCAGCTTGCGTTCGTAGAAAGCCTTGCGGAGTTTAGCGTCCTTGGGTGGAACCGTACGTCGCAGGTTCGAATACCACCTCCTCGCAACGTAACCTCGCCACCGGGACTGGATTCTGAAAATAAAACTTTAGCTGACGTTGAGTAGGAGCACCCAGGATGTTGGCGTGAATCAGCCAATTATTTTTTTGAATGTTTCAACCAGACACGAAGTCCATAGAGCACAAGAACACAATGCCTGCACAACGCAGATTGATAAAATCAGACACAGAACGTTTAGTGACGGCGTTGGGGGGTAGAACCACAGGATTACAGACACTTTCTTGACACAATTGTTCCGTAACACGTCGTATAACACTACATTACAGACACTTTTTTATACAGTTGTTCGCTAACGCGTAACACTTCCTACAACACTACATTCAGAGTTGGACACGAAAATCGCATGGTAAGAATAAGAACTGCTCAATCTTAAAAAAGATGAGCTAAGTCGCAGCATTTATAGCAGTGGTTCTCAAAGTTTCTTTCATATTCTCCGGTGACAAACCCAAACACTGTCAATTCCTCCCCAACAAAAATCACAAAAAAGGTAATCGTAAAATTTTCACCTGGATATCGTTGCAGGTTTCTTTTGAAGATTTATCTCAGAGGCTAAAATTAACTATTGCAAAATAACAATTTTAGAAAAGGACAATTTCAAGACATTTTCAACAAACGAACTCACAAACAAATTTTTACGTATTGAATAAGCAAATAATAAAAACTTGAGGTTTTGTCATCCCGAGCTTTTCCTCCCTTGAACAAATTTCCTCCCTTAGTGAGCCAAGTGGCACCCGTTGGAGAAACACTGGTCTAGACCAACATATCATCTGACATGATACACTTTTTGTTTCAAGCATCGTTGCATCAAACCACACGCGCAACAGACGAGATGGAGAAGCTGCATTCCATCTCACATCACCATGGAAACATTGCCATCTCACATCACCATGGTAACAGTGCAGCAGGCGACATCGCGAACTCTTTTGTGCGCAGAGAGTAGTTTGTGGCGAACATAAAGTAATTTAGTTTTGTCAAACCCCAAACACACTGGCAAAGTAGGAATTATGATCTGGTCCTTTGCAGCATAACCCCCACTCAAAAGAGTTGACGACCACTCTTTACCATAAACTACTGTGGATCGTCGAGAATCGACCTCAGGCTTCGCAACAAACAACAAAAAGGACGATCGCAACGAGTGTCGCAACGCTCACATGGTGGCGCATCTCTGTCGGTAGACTCTGCTTCCATCATGTACAACCCGGGTTTGGTAACCCGCCCTTCGACACATCGGACACGATTTCTTCCCCGTGAATCGTTCGAATGCTTGTAAGCACGCCTGAAGCAAAGCGAGAAGAAATAACAGGGGGGTTAAACGACCTTGAACAATATTAGAAACAAACTCGATGAGAGAATCGCTTAAGATAACATTTGAACTTCTGAATATAGCTTTTTTGTTACTTTTGCACTTAGCCTTGAAATCTTCGTAGCAAAAAAAGCCTTCTGCTACAGTCAGTGGCGTAGTCAGTCCAACATTATTTTTGGGGAAAATCATTTGACTTTACGTGAGAAACAGCATTTTGTTCTGGGTCACCGCCTCTCGAAGCACAAAATGATAAGACATTCTAAAAATTCTCAGCCTCCCCTGGCTACACCTATGGCTGCGGTTTGCCTCATTGCTTAACACGAGCAGATGACAAACGTATGTCTGTAACGTGACCTTTATTTTGTCAGCGCTGTCAAGTCTTTCGCACAAACAGATCGAGCAGGAATTACTCACAAACCACGTGACCTCCCGATTTAAATCAGATCAGCGACTGCCCTCACAGGCGCCTATCGTAACTCCGCTGAGCGAATTTCACGAAGGAGTTACGTTGCTTTCTGTCAACTCTCCACCAAACCTTACTGTACTCACCCTGTGAAAAACATGAGAACAGCTGAGAAGGACCTGGTCCTCGAGTCCAAACTGCTCTTTGCAAATAACACACGGATTCAGAAAGTCCTCGCGATTCGTGGAGGCAACTTTTATCTCCTTCCACTCATCTTCAGACAAGAGTCTGCGCTGGTCTTCATTGCTCGGATATAGCCCGAACTTCTGCGCTAAAATTATCAGCAAGCCAAGTGCTGGGCTTTTTGCCAGATTCACTACAGCAGCGGTTCTCAATGCATTTAACCCCGCGCCCCGTCGGGAAGGAAAGATCATTTTTGCACCCCTTGCACCATTTGATGTATTGTTTTTTGGATTATCAGAGAAGTTCGCACAGATAAGTTTTCACCCCAAGAAGTCCCTTCTCGCATCCCCAATTGAGAACCGCTGCACTACAAAGATGCATTACAAAGCAGTACTGTGGTTCATCGCGCTTCCAGTGGCATTGGCTTCGTATACTTTTTAAGTTGTGATGAACTAAACAACTGACATCCACGCAGTAAGTTAAATCAAACTGTCATGGCAACGAACTGTGACGTTGTTTTATTTCGGGCCAATGTGCGAACAGAGCGTGATCGCAATTAGTTCATTGTTGCCAATTCTTAAACAATACAGTAAACTTCGCGTGGACGCATTGGTCGGAGTAGTTCACGGTCATACCCCACCGTTCAACCACAACATCTGCCACAATCAGCGAAATAAACTTAAAGCTCCCCAACTCATAGCACCACGAGGCTGCCACTACACTGTTCTGCCATTCCCGGACGCAGTGAAAAGTAGTTCACGTTTCTGCAAAACAGCGCCCACGTAATTGTTCAGACTTGACCATAATCATTAGTCATTTACGCATGAACTCCCGACACACTAATCCTGTGCATAAAAAACGTTCACAGATTGCTACTTAATGCAATTGATTGGCTTGATTGTTGTGAAATAGCATATCAAAACGTCACAGCCCACAATGCTTTTAACCTCTTGCAGAGTCATTTACATGTAATCCAAAGATTTTATTAGTGACGATGGATATAAGCTTGCGACGACCTTGCAATCTCATGACGACACATCAAATGGTCGCGAAGCGCCATTTGGGAATCTCTGGTCAACACGATTGCTTTAGGATTTGCTACTAAAAACTTTTTAATTAGAAACATATCGTTTTCTATCCTGCACCAAAATGCAAAGCACTGCAAGCTAAGTCATGCTGTGCAAGTTGAAGAAAGACAAATACAGAAGATCAACGAACACTGGCGTAGGTTTCAATCAAACAATAAACAGCTTGAAGAGGCAACGAACAGAGATTACGAGTGGATGATCCACTCAAAGCAGGATGGATGCAGGTTATGGACTGTTGATAAAAATTGATCAATAAAGCAACCGAGAGGTTAAAAAATGCCCTCTTGACTTGAACCTACAGTTCGTCATCCAAAGATAAAAAACTCACACTTTCTACTAATTTGCAAAACTTATAGTAGGAAATAAGTAGTTTCAAGTGAGAAAAGTCTCAAAACGTGGACTTGTGATGTTAAGCTGGCATCTAACAGCAGTCTAATGCCAATAGCAAGGCGCACACGAACAACGAATATATGTTTAAATATTCTGCACAATGCAGATTTTATCTCCCAACTTAATCATACAACCCTCTGCTACAACATAAAGTTCTTACCTAGGGTCAAGGGTCGTGGCTTCGGGTCGAGCACATACTCAGTGTCTTCATGATTTTGACTTTTTGCTGGACGTTTGTCTTTCTTTTTTATTCCTAGACAGAGAAATGAACAGGTAACTTGCATTACAAGTACGTTGACATCATAGATAGGAAGGCTTATCAAAAGGGCAAGCAAACTGTAACTGTGATGATGCCTACGGTTAATACATAAGCAAACGGTACAATCAAAATGGTGGTGAAGCAATAGTTTAGTGCAGTGGTTCACAATTTTTAAATTTAGTACTGGTGTTTATGCAAGAGGTTTTTGAACTGACACTCTAGCAAAAGCGTCATCATGTCACCCAGGGCCAGGGGGTACTGTTGCAGTTGACTGCATCGCCTTGAACTGCTGAGGAAAGCACAAGAGAAAGATGGCAATTCGGGGCATTAACTAACAGGAAAGCAACCAGCAGCAATAGAGCTCCCTCGACTGAGTTCACTCTACTACTAATAAGTTGCACTATCATTATATAGGGATAAGTGAACTACGATAATTCGCTTGTGGTGACTATCACAATGACTTGTAACTTACGGGCACCATCTAGCGATGACCATTTATTTACATGTGGCGCCATCTACCTGCCGCCACATTATGTAGCCTATTTTATCGAACAAACAAACACAATCCATTCAGTGGACACAGGCTTTCCAAGCAATACAAAATATAGTTGTTTAATCCTTTATGTTATAGGCTGATGGTGAACAGCATGAAGACAAGGTTTGCACAAGAAAGTATTTTCGCAGCAACCTCAGCTAACCATATGAAGTAAGCCCAATGTAGACACGTTTCTCCACGGAAAACTCACGAGAAACCGTTTTAGCTGAATCCACTAACATCTAGAGCAGTGTTTCTCAATCTTTTTTATTCCATCGCCTCTTTTTCACTCTCGACATGTCATTTTCGCCCCCCAAGCTTGATAAAAGCAAACACAAGGTAGTGAATTTAAATAATTTTATCTAAATAAAATATTAAATTGCTGAACCAAGCCGTTAAATAGCTGAACTAAGCAATGGTATTCCGAAGTTAATATTACATTCAGAATTCTTGTGAAAAGAATCCACACTGTAGCCGGGCACATAGACGATTAAGAGTAAAAATGTAACGGTTAAATTGCTTTAGCAACAACCTCCAACGATTATCATAGTAAATTAATATTTGCAAGAAACTAACAAATCATAAAAGTAGGTTACTGAAGTCAGCTCAATGATCAATTAGTGGTTGAGCATTTTCGCCCCTTTGTGTTGTTTTGCCCCCCTATCGCCCCCTTTGTTTTTCTCGCCCTCTTGCTCATCATAATCGCCCCCAAGGCGGCGAATCCGCCGACTTTGAGAACCACTGATGAAGAGCTTCAACAAGCAAGCTCTGTATGCTGGCAATCTAGTTGGAAACAAGGAAAATAGGATCCGCATCAAACACGTTACAAACTTGCCCTCTCAGGCTCATATATTTCAGAAACAGCGTAATTGACAAATGGCTAAGACCTACTACGAGAGACCACTGTGCTGCAATGACTAAGGATATAATATTTCAGAAGCGACTAAATGATTTACTGCTACAACAACTTTGACAACTGAAACCCACCACTGATAAATTAAATAACAAAATTTTGTGAAGCTCTGCTTTTGCTATAAAACACTAGCCTGTACAGAACAACAACGTATACTGTAAAACAGGAGTAGCCAAGGGAGACACGTGGGCCATTGTAGCAAAATGACGCAACTTTATGAATACTTCTTTAAATTCATGACCAAATCGAGGAATCCGTGTTATTTATCACTCCAATCAAAATGTCTGACTACACCATTGCTCTAATCTAAGCCTTTCTGCAAAGCACATTTGAAACCGTTACCACAGGTAGCAATCACTAGCACCAGCAATTGTATCCATGAAGAAATGGCAAATATATAATTATCTGCAACAACCGATGCCAAATATTTGCCACCAACATATTCAACAGTGACAGTCTATCATAATTTTTTTTTCATGCCTTCAGGCAAGCGAAGTTATCAATAAGTTTTTTTTCGCAATTAGAACGGCCGTAACATCAGATTTTAACACAAGGGCGACGGACACTGTAGAACTCCGATGAAAAGTAGTATTGCCATTCTTGTATTGCATAACAAACAGTATTATCGAGTTGTTACTGTACGATAAGAGTATTGACGTTTGCATTTTCGCTCGTTTCAAAGTAGATTGTGAAGTTAAGCCTCTGCGCACTTTCCCAAATTTTAAGTTTGTAATGAGTCATTATAGGAAGTTTCGCGGGGCCTTTGGCCATGGCCTATGCGTAAATCCGTCACTGCGCACGGCATTTTTGNAAAAAAGAGGGGCGAGGCGATCGCCTCCCCTAATATCTACCCCTACATGCACTTTTGGCTGTGTCATAACAAACATTGACAAACGGTGCATGAAACGTCATACTGTAAAATAAATTACTGTTTCTCAACGTTTTTTTTTCATGCCCCGCAAAATCTTCTTCAAAGTCGTGATGATCCTACTGGCACAGGCAAGTTTGATTGCTTATGTCAACTCCTCTACACCTAAATTGCAACATTTTTCCACGCACTTTATCAATCACTAACAATCCACTATTGGAGCTATTTTCAAACTGCCCCTTTCATCCCATTGCCCAACTGTGGAGCATTTCTCATGTTGGGAATCACTGCTGTAGATTGATTGTTTATACTGCCGTGACTGTATGAGCAGTTTTTTGGAAGCAGTCGCAAAGTTGTGTCTTGTACAAGCGGTTTAGGTACGTCTTGACATTTCACCATTACAAATAGGCCTACTAATAACATTGCAATAAGTTCTATTGTCAGGTAACAGAATTTGGCATCGGCAAGCACAGTCACGAAACCGTCTCATTTATTAAACTGCTGCACAAAAATCAGATACCAAAAACCTGCCAGATCACAGAAAAAAAACATGACGTGGAAAGGACGACCAAGATGAGTGCAGACACAGGTGACCTAGAGCAGGATTTACTGGTAGACCGCGGGTTGCTCACAAGTCGAAAATGAGGGGTGTAGGAAAACAACCTAAGTTATTTTTTTCTAGAGTACTGTAGCTTCTTGTCAATCGCCCATTTACCTACACCGTCATTTGAAAAATTAAGGGTCGCCCAAGCCACGGCATATTGCTGTGAAGTTGGAATTTTCCATCATTCATTTGTCCAGATTACATTATTTCATCCAAGAAATATTATTACATCATAGTCAATGATGGATCATTTCAGAGTTACTCGTTTATATCCACAATTGCAGACATGTATCAGTCACTTGTAGTGCAGATTAGCGTACGGCTGACGAAACTTTTCCGAAGTGACATTTCATTGTTGGCTGTGGAGCTGAGCACCATGTCACAGATCGAAAGTGTTTTCGGAATATCTTCGGAATTGCTGCAGTTGCATTTCAAAATAATGATGCTTAATGATTAGTTTTTCAATTTTATCGTCGAATAACCGATTTCAGCATGACCGCTAGTTAAAGCGTCCATGCCCACAAAACAGCACGTTATCAACCACTCGCTTCTTGTTTCTGTAACGTGTTCGATAAAGCTCCAATGTTCTTCCTGGTGGCCAAGCACGGTGCTGCTTTAGGTTAATATACGTGTACGCAAGTACTCCCTGAACACCAGAATAAAATATATTTCAAATATTCCTATGGCAACAAACGACACAAATAGCGCATATCGAACCAAACTGTAGCGTGTTTAACCGATGGTAAGCGACGACTAATATTGCTTTTTTCATCATTTCGTGCGGCTTTGATAATTTTACTGACGTTTAATCCGACGCTCCATCTTCCTTTTACTACACTTCATCAAACAAACTTTCGTCTTCGCTCTATGCGGCAAAATAGGCCAACAGATTTTGGTGAGGTGTTAGACCGACTGTGCCTTACCTGCACACGACCGACATATAATAAAACAAACAAAAAGTGCGAACGTGTGCTCAGCCCAAGAGGCATTATGGTAAGAGCAGGACACTGCACCTATCACAGTGCGGCATGGCAGGCATCATCGATTCACACATCACAGTAGGCATTGTATTGTGAGGATGTTATCATGAGGTTAACGATCTGGAATCTGTTGAGCACTTCACAGTTTTATTGGGAAGATTCGCACAAATTGTAGTTTTTTTGTAAAATAGTGCGACTTACAATCCGTTAAATACGGTAAATTGTTAACAACGCATAAAATATAACACTGCATACCACAGGTTTTACATAAATATGGTAAAATCTGCTCAATAAGCACGTGAAAAAATCTGACGAAATCTTACTGACATTAGGTCTAACAATGCCCCAATTTTTGGGTAGTTGGTCGCCATCATGGAGAGAATAAAAAGCGCGCATATCTAATGTAGCCACAATGAGCACGGATTACACTGCGCAATTACAAGCACACGCAGAGCAAACGAAGCCAGGGCGGAGGTTCGTTGATGATGCAGTGGTTGCCTGCGCCTCGCCCGTCTACGTTTTATGTGAAAAACCTTCGACGCCACGGCTGAAGACTAGAAAAGCATTTGGGAGCTTCAGTGCAGTTTCGTTTATAAGCGATTTTTGTACCGCTTTCGTAGTGCCACAAGTGGTCTTCGGGTGCATATCTCCCCTCGCTTGCACCGTGGGCCACACGGCTAGTTGCAGCACCGCGCGTGAACTTTTTCCTTGCGCTCACCCAGCAACGCCGAGCACGGACAGGCCACAAGTACCCTGTTTCAAGTTGTCGGTATGACCCGACGGGGAATCGAACCCAACCTACCAGATTTAGTGGCGCGTACTCGACCAACTGCACCAGTAAGCCGGTGCACTTGGGAGCTTTCCTTGATTGCATCGCTGTGCGCAATGCACGAATGTTGGAAGCACCCAGGCAGTAGTACAAGCTCTGCGACCAGTGCAAAGTCGGACACCTAAACTTCCACCACCAAAGCCGACCTCATAGCAATTTGTATGCCCACCCAATGGAGGTGTGTGAACTACAGTAACAAGACACGCGAGATTAGCACGAATTGAAAGGCAGTTCACCGAAAACAACCTTAAGCGCAGGCGGGTGCAAAATACATCAAGACACAAAATTGGCTTTCGGGAACATTTCTGTTAACGCGACATTTCAGTCAGGATATGCACAACGTCTCAGCGTTCAAGCCTGTAAGTATTTAATATGAACTCTGACTAACGAAAGGTAGAGAAAATTTTTAGTTGATTAGTAAATAAAACACAGTACAGGCCAAGGTCATAAACTATTTATGCATGCAAGCAACTCGTCTGGCAAACCGTGCAAGGCAAGCGAAGGTCAAACGGCGGTTGCCATACAACAGAAAAGGTGGATTCCAAAATTACACACGTTTCCTGGCTCATTCAGTTGTCATGAACTTGGTCACGATGACAAATTTTGAAAAGTTTGTGACAAATCACAACGCCGACAGAGTACACCACTTTGAACATCATGTGTCGAACTGGTAGAGCGCACTCCAAGTATTACAATAAAGTTTCAGAAAATATGCGTCCGCTTTAACATGCAGTGCGCACCCAACGATACTTTAAAGTTACTTTTATCATTAAAGCAAAATGGGATTATTCTCCAAACACAAGTCACTCACGTTGCATTTCGAAAATTTCAGTAACGAAAAAGGATAGCTGAGCAAAAAATGTTGAAAGTACATAACGTTTGTACGGAATGTTCTGCGAAAATTTGAAGCATATTGAATCGATGTAATGCATCATTTTGTGATACACCACTTCAAATTTTCAAAAACGGTTTCATGAGAAAAGCGCCCATGCATACGCTCGCGCCCTTCTCTGAGCGTATTTCATCTTTTAACATCTACGGTATGCACTGGAACGAAGCTAAAGCAAAAGCGGTGATCAATAAAACAAACCTCAAGAGAAGAAGTGCACAAAGGTTTGAAAACACACTTTTTAAAAATAACGCTTACTTGCGAGTGAAAAGCGATTTGTTGCCAAAAACCGTGTTTAAGTTGCATGACATAAATTACAATGCTCGAAAACCTTCGCAACTCTGAAATTCATTCATCAAAGTAAATCACGAAAAGTCGAACTGCATAAGCAGTGAGCGCAGCACCAGCGTAATGTGATGTATTTCAGACAAAGTTCTCAAACTTTTCACCATCGTCTCTTGCTGAAGTGAGAATGTTTATCGCACACTAAAACATACGGAAAAGATCTAGTACGCCTGATAACCTGCATTTTTACAGCTGGAGCCATTACATCAATTTTTTCAAGTGGCTTGAAAGGTTAACAGGAGCGAGGATGCGTTTAGAATTCCTTCTGAAGGTGGAAAGAAAACTTGATCAAGCGCTCTCAACACAACGACGCAACATGCATTTTCACAGAAAAAGCTTGTAAAGCAGATCTTTCGTACGGTTTTCACGAAATTGAAACAATACGATAAAAATTACTGAATCGATTTGATCAATTTCCCTTTTGCGGAGAGTTACAAGCCTTAACATATTGAGAGCTGGCAGGTGTCACAATCTCGGGGAAGTAAAATAACGTCTTCAGGAACAACTTANTAGCAACANTGCACATAGCAAACTTAACTGTTTTTTTGCTCTTTTATATTCATTCAGTGACTCGCATTATTTGGAACAAATGCTCCTTTTCAACATTGCTTTACGCTTTGAGATTTATGCAACAAAAATAGCACAAGTAGTCATCAAAGCCACTGGCATGGCACATTCTGGTTTTGCTGCGAGCAGTAGCTTGCGTGTATGAATTTTCACTTATGACCAACTGCAGCACTGCAAACGCTGCAGACGTTTTGCCAGCCAAGCAGTTGGAAAGGAGCGAGTCGAATCAAGCTGCCCGCGGTCACATCGGCAATTAAAACTGTACCACTGTTTGGTCAAGGTTAACAGTCTTTCAAAACCATGAGTTTCCTAAACTATCAGAGCTATTTTCATGTAGTAACTATAGCTCTTCCTGAAATTGACCTTTATTGCACTGCGTTTGCAAACGGTTTGCTGAAAAGCTGATTAAATAGAAAGCGGCATCTCAATCCACTCTAGTGCAAAAATATCGTATGACATTGGTTGGGACTCAGACATCATGCTGAAATTGGGACCCAATGTTAGGTTTGACCTATCTTAGCTACCAAGACTTCTCTTCTCTTGTAATTTTGTCATCAAATCCCACGCATGCAGCACACCCTCCTCTCGTAGCATTCCCCTGTCCAGCGATGCTCGGATAAGTTGCTCCCTGGCATTACCTACGTAACTGTGACGTAGGAATTGCGAAAAAGGTGCGATGCTGGTTGTTATTCCGAAGCATGAAAGGGGTACGCGGATAATACCCATGGTCTGCAAACCAAACGCGTGATCAACTATTAACATGAATAAAATAACGTATGGAAATTATTTAGAGATTTGAACAGACGAGCGCAAGCATCAAACATTATGAAATGCCTCAACCTCAGCGCTTTTTTTATTGAAAAACAACACAAAAATATTTGTTGTTACTCAATTTCCACAACACAGTCACCGCCGACTAGCTGCGCATTACATTTTCCTCTGAAGGGCAGATTTGAATTTCTCTTAAAATATACCTCATAGGCTTAAAATATGGCACTACAATTTCGAGAAAAAGCAAAGGTTGTTTTTAGAGCACACAGTTAAAAACGTCCTCTTTATTTCTCATAGCCACTCAGGGTACAGAGACGTTGAAAATCAGCCAAGCTGTCTACCTAACGAATAGTTGTGCAAAATGCGCCTGGAACAGACAAAATGTGTGTGACGTGGAAAATAGCGTAAGCATGTAGTGCCAATACCTAAATTGCACTACCGCAAAATGTCCCACACCAAAAAGTATAAAACAGAAAGAAAACGTTACAACGTCTGCAAGTTACATTGCGATCAGCAACCTACCTCTCCTCCCCAGTCGTGAGCTTCCAATGTTGATCGTTCTATCTTCTTGAAGATCTCCTCCGGGTACTCTTTCACATAGAAGTGGTCGACCAACGGTCTGGACATGTAATTGTGAACCCATGTCCCGTAGTAATCCTGCTCCGTGAACAAATACCTACATTCAGGACTGCTGATTACACAGAATTTATGCAGAGTGACATGCGTCTATAAAACAGTCGACAAGCGGCAGATATAGCATTAACGAAAGCAAGTATGCGAATATTGCAAAACAGCAAAAGAGTAAGGCGAGTTCTTCAGACAAAAAAGTGAGCCTACTTCCTCAAAAATCCAAAGCACATTAATTACCCTTCTTTTTGCTTCAACCCAATTTCTTCTTTCAATTCGCGATTCAATCCATCATGGCGCCGTTCGTCGGAGTCGATATAACCACCAGGAAAGCCCAAAGTTCCATCAAATCTCATCTGCATCTGACATTGCGAGCAATATATTTTTTAACTGTGTTCGTAAAACAAAATGGAGGCATGCAGTGTCATCTAACCGAAACAAATATTCTTCAAGCAAAGCGGTTTTTAAATATCCATCTAAACACATTTGAAAACCTTTTCGAATGCCTACACGTATTGACATTCATCGCTAGGAAAGAATGACCAGAGGAGAAAGCAATAAAACAGCTGAAAACAGTATTTTGAAAATGTAGTACCAGACCAAGCTAAGATGAAAAGCATACGCTTCCATGACCTGACTGTGATGTCCAAGGGATGTAACAGATAAATAAGCATAAACAGACGTGCAACATTTTGGTTGGAATTTCACATATAATACGTTACGAACTCCACAACCTCTATCCAAATCATCGTCACTTCTAGCATGTTTATTACAAGATGTTCTTGTTCAAAAACTCTAAAATAAAACTGTGTGCTGATACTTCCATACAACTACTGTAGGTTCACGCCACAAGATCCACAAATGATATCAACAAACCAAACAAAAAGCAATAGACAAGGAGGACTTATTAAATTAACCCGAGAGCCGCATTATGACGCTGACGCAACAGTGGTGGTACCTGAATATCACTAGAAACAAGTTTTACATCTTATTTCCTGCGAAAGGTACCATGAGTTATAAAAATCATTTCCAGCCCTCTTTACGTTCATGTAAAACAGGGGTGGGGAACCTATTTACCATCACGGGCTGCATAAATTGTGGATTTGCGACCCGCAAATAACAACTGATTTTATTCTAACTATGAGGGTTGGAGGCCTCTTATGCAGTCAAGTCGCCACGGGGGGCTTAGCCCCCAAAACTGAAATTTGAAGTACTATAAATCACTGCAATTTTTGTGAAATTTCAATGTCAAACTTTCCCCCCACAGACGTAAAGCCCCCCTATTGAAGACTTTTTGGCGAGGGTTCTGTTCTTATGACATCCTACCGTAAGTACCTGCTTATCATGGAGCTTCGTTTTGACGTGATTTTGTACTCTAAATTGGGTAACGAAAATTCTGATGCCGGCCATAGCAAGCGTTCACGTGAGCCGCAGGTTCCCAAGGAACTTGTTCACTCGCCAGTCGAGCACTTTAAAATACCGGTAAATAAACTAAATAATGTTTAACGATAATTGAAAATTCCCAAAAAGCATCACGGGCCGCATAAAACGCCCTCACGGGCCACATGTGTTTCAGATCCCTAGACTAGATAACTTCATTTGTGGCAGGGCCGCTTACTTTGGTGCGCAATGAAGTACCGTTCCGAAAATCTTATCCGAAGCTATGTACATCCTTACGGACCCATCAACAGACATTAGCACAAAAATTCCTTTATTCGCACATGAGCATGCTGTGATCCCAGTCGCAGGTAAAGTTTACGCAGAGAAGTGTGATTTTCGCTCAATACAAGCAGGCAGCAAGCGCTTGTGAATGTTGATGTATATAATAGCTTCAACTGATATCGCTGGAGTGATGAGTCATGACTTGGGCAGAAAACTGACACTTAAGGTGCTGGTACACACAGGGAAGGAAATCTATCGTAGCTGCTAAAAAAACACCAAATAGAGTTTACGTAGAGCCGTTGGATACTTTGCATTGTTCCAAGTAAATCCACAGAATACTAGTGGTCTGTGGCATCACTTAAGTTAGCAGCAAAAAGTATCTTAATCACCATGATTGCATACTCCATAGGAATCCGTTCAAACAAAACCGCCGTTGTCTTGCAGTACAACAAAGCATGGCATGCTTCTTTTCCACTACGATGTTGATCAGGTACTTTACTGAAGCTGGACCGAGCCTAAAAATTGATAGGAGGTAAAATAATTGAGGTATCCAATTCAAATAGTTGAGAATAAATTACACAGGTAACTCAAAACCGACTAAGTATAACAGAAAACTATAATTTGCAGACACACATTTACATAAACCTCACAAACAAAAAATCGTGTAAGCACCAATTATGTCGTCATGCTACTTTGTATCAGGGTTGAGAAAAACCCAGGATTTTCAAAATAAAAACAGCCCACCTGTTATTTTTTGAAAAAAACGTTTTTTTAGGTTTTAAAGAAACAAGATTTTGTTCTTTTTTTAAAGAAATCAGAAAATCCCCGTTCTGAATTGCTTTTATTCCATCATGCAATATCACTATCTTCAGAATTACACAATAATAACTTGTTATACCTATTATAGCATTCAAAATTGAGGACAACGAAATGTACCCCATTTTTGATTTCGCAATGTGTTGTCAGTCAGTTCACTCTTAAGTGGTAGGATTGGCAAGCATGAGCACAGCAAACAGAGAAAAACCACTCACACACAAACTCTGCAGTTTCACGTCAAGTATACATGCACACCCTGCTAGTTCAGCATCTATAGAATGTATTTTTTCAATATATGATTTGGTATGTTCCAAAATCAGAAAGAGTTTAGATGTAGAGAAGGCAGAAAAATTGATTAAAATATACCATTTGTGCAGAGCTGAAGAAGATAACCACTAGAATTTACTCAAACAGTTCGATTTATCCTTCTCTTTTTTTCAAGTCCTTTAAATTTGGTTGCTGTTCGCTTTGTTTCATTAAAAAAAATTAACAGATAACTGTACAAGTGTCCTGCTTATTTTATTTCTTACTTCTCAGTAGATTTTTCAAAGGAAAAGTATAGAGTGGGTATTTTGGTGGGTTTTATTGTTTTTTTAAGTGGGCTTTAAAAAAAACGGGTGTTTTTTGGGTCGTTTTTTTTATAACAGCCCTGCTTTGTATACAGAAAGCAACGCAACCAGCACTTCGCAAGGAGTGTTTAAATGCTCAACTAGTGAGGATGAAACATTAAAAGTTTTTATCAGGGCAAACAATGCTGACGCAGCACTGACTAACTACGACACACACAGTTTAGTGTCTTCGGTGAGAAAAATACACTGTAGAATCAGCGGGAGCAAGTGCAAAGACATGGAAGAAAACTTTTAGCGAGTTGGTCGGACAACCGCAAAAAGGATATGATGAAACATGCAAGAGTAAAATCTGAACGCAAGTTAGTAGTATAGAATTAGCTGTTCAAGTTGCATTGAAATAACGCAATTTACTGGATGCAAACAGCGAAGCTGGAAATAATTTGTCTCGACCAAGTTGACCAAGCCAAACTAGGAAATTGATTTCGCTTAACTTTACGCATCCTCAGTCCAGAAATCTTATTCAAACAAAATATTTCAGGACTGAGGATGCGAAGAATTGCGTGAAATCGATTTCCTATTAAATGAATTTGATGATTTATTCGACTGCGTCACCTTTTTGGAGACTAATTACTTGAACACAGATATGTACAAGTCCGAATCATCGTAAAGTTATGAAGGCAGAGCCAAGTTGGCCGATTAATCGAAAGCTACAGCAAACCTGGAGCTTATAATTGTTGATGCTGGAAATAAAATCGATTTATCAATTAAATTTGTCAGAACTAATAAACACCACTCCATCAAACGTTTGTGTTGGTGTGAGTCAAAGATTAACAATTTGATCTTTTCTTCACCAATTTATGATTTAAGACGTTTGTTAGACACATATTGGGAATGAGGGAACGCTCTAGACCTGCTCGTCGATTGACCAAGCTATTTGCCTTCTCCGTTTTTCACAGCTTCAAGTCTCCACGTAGTATCTTAAAGTGAGAATTGTATTGGAATTGTGTAAACAGAGAGGAGACCATACAAAAACATTGCTTTATGATCGCAAACGATCACAGTCCTAATGCAATTCGCTAGAATTGAAGATTTCTGCACGTTATGAGTGGCTTTGCCTGCAAGCAGTTTACGAATGTTTATAAGTTCCTTCGGTAGGTTGAATGTTAATTAGTCTTCAAAAGTGGCTATTGTGGGCAATGGGACATCTGTAGATTTTCGGCAGGCTATAAGTTATAACCTTCTTTCAGCCATATCTTGCGAGTACAGCATCCGAACTTTCAAAAAAATGGTATATTTCACTTCAAATGAAGCATTTTTAATGTTAGTAAAAATATATCTAATACTTAAACTACACATTAACCGAATACATACATTTATGTGTTTTACACGTTCAAAATTAGTATATGCATCTGGAATGATGATTTTTGCCATAATAAATCCATGGTTTTATGTTAAGTAATAAACACGGTGACTGATTTTGTAGGGAATGGATATTTTTTAACATATTAAACCCGGAAATTCTAAGTAATTTATTTTCACCTGGAGTGGCAACAATGGGAACAAAACCCACTAGCAGCATTTGCTCTCTTCTACCAGACTGTTACCAAGAGGTCAACCACGTTAGGCGACATTTGTAACTGTTACGCTGCAGAGCAGATTAAGCTCTCTGTGATGTAAAAATTTTTCTTTGTGATTCATACGCAAGGCTAATAGAGTCTTTACTGTGTAAAATCATTCTAACAATTCGTCAGGGCCTGAAAGGCAGTTGTTCGTGTTAACTAGAGGTTATTAGGCCAATGCCGCACAATCATCATCTACGACGCGTAGCACGCGCTGTTGCTTTTGATGTCTGTCGTGTTTCGTAAGCTTCTGTTGCATCAATCTTGGAACTCTTGGTATTACGGTGTTCCGGAATGGCGAAACAGAAAGTTGGTAGCCCTAGTGTCTAATAGCCTAGCATTTTGGAAGGGCACTGAACAATAGACAAACTGGGTGGTATGATTACATCTCTGACCTTGCTTGGTCCCATTTATGTGAAGCCAGCAGAACTACTAGAGCAGTGTTTCTAAAACTTTTTATGGTTTGTGGCCACCTTTTAGAGACACTTAACACCCATGGCCCTTGCTCCACCAATGAAAACCGTACGGCAGAAGCAGCCAGTTCAAATGATGCAAAGAACACAAAAAAGTTGTTCCTTGCGTCATTTGAACTGGCTGCTTCTGCCGTACGATTATCATTATGATTGTTTTCTCATTTCTAGTATGTTGAAAGTCAGTTCTTTAAAGCCTAGTAAATATACTCACCTGATATTTGCATCAATAGGCCATTTTGTCACAAAACCTACATTTGTCTTCAAGTAAACGTCTAAAAGAAACAAGACCATGAGCAGATACCTGCTTGTGGCTCCCCAAAAAACTCCCCATGGTCCCTTAGGGGACCACAGGGCCTTTTTGAGAAACCCTGCATTAGAGGTTGCTGAAAACTGAAGTATTTCAAGATCTTCTAGAGTTGCTGCACCCACAACCCTCCCCAAAGGAAAAGGGGGTGTGAAAATGAATGCAGCTTCTTTTCTGTTCATTTGTAGCACTAATAAAATAACTTTGGGTGAAAAACAAATTCTTAATCCTAAACTTTAAAATCCATATTTCTTTGCAAACACTTTGCCTTCATTTTCCACCACACATTTCTATTTGGATTGCCAGTGCTTCACTCGTCCAATCTGATGAAGCTGAGACGTATAACCATTGAAACACCTCTCTAAATTTTACAGTAAGTTGCTTTCAAACAAATGTTTGTATCCTGGTGCCTTCAGGTCAGCATAACCTTGCCACCAGGTGTGACAAAAACCCTTTTCACAATAGGTAGCAAAAAAACAAGTGCTGCCCCATTTGCGTTCCCAGATGTGTAGTAGACGCAATGTGGTTCACCATTTGTGGATGGCTGGGGGGGAAGATTGTTGCAACATTTTCAAACAGGCCTCTCTGCCTAAAGTCCATGCAACAAGTGACAACTNATGTGATATTGTNTCACGACTTGATTGTGTTAGAGCATTTAATGGAAGCANATGCCTAGATTATAGTGTTGGCCAAACCGGTCATAACATTTGTGGAGAAACAGGGTCCCATGGGAAAGGACTGCTGCAGGCACCTTTTGTAGAAGTCTTGCATGGAATCAACATTATACACAGCAATCACTACACTTGAAAAGGAATGGCTAAGTGTTGTGTTAATGCTCATGTCTTAACAGGAAAGACTATAAATTTTGGTCCACACTAATACTCGTTAACACCTTCACTTTCCAACTTACATCTTCCCATGGACTTGACATCGTTTCGCTTGTAGTTGCCACGTGCAATTTTAGCTTTACTATATTATATATGCTTACTATGTGTGAAAATCAACATATGATGGTTTCACACAGTATCATCTAAACAAGAAATATGAACAAGCTAGATGCTGAGTAAAGATTACCAGTTTAAAGTAACTAAAAACAGGCAAATTCAATACAACAAAAACATTTGCATCGTGAGTTTTTTGATGAAACAAAATCACATCACTTGAAATGATCAGTAGTCAAAGACTAATGTGGGCAAAAATTCTTGTTCCAATATTCATTTGAAACCTATGAGGTCATCAGTAGCTAAAAAGCATAGTTGCTGGAATGCACTGTGATGAACTCACTGCACAACACTTCAGAACTTTACTGCACAACACTTGCTGCACAGCACTTTAGGAAGCTTTCTCATTAAATTAAGATTGCTTAGATTTTAAATCATAGCACTTCGCGATCTACACAATCAGAAACTCAATTTTTGAAATATTAAAAACAATTCAGTATTGCACCAGTTGTTGAAAGGGAGACAATAAATAACCACTTTTCATGTTAACAAAACAACTATGTCACATTGTCAGTACCATTATTAAACTGCATTTGCAAGAAACATACTGAGAGTAACATTTTTGCTAGTAATACTAGCAGAAACCCCAGCTAACCCAATCTTCCAGCTGACGTGTCCTATTTTGGACACAACCACTTACAATGCGTTGGATCCAGTCCATACATACTTGTCTAGGCTATATAGTTGGGTCACTAGCTGCAACACAGCCAAAACATTTTAAGTGTTGCGATCGGAAAGCACGAGCGGCAAGTGCGTAAAGCTTCACACTGTGGCAGCAAGCAACAATGGAGATCACGCTATTATTGCTTGTTCACGCCACGCATATATGGGTGTTGTTCTTAGTACACATCCCGTTCATAATGAATCACACATTCAATGCAACGCCAACCGAGAGGTTGCAACAAAAGCATGTTTTAATCAGTTTACTTTTGATACACTCAGAGCGACAGATTAAAACACTGTTTTGGAGATTTATTTAAAAGGCAGTGTCTATTTTACCGCCAAGATCGATGCTGGCGGCAACAGATCAGCTGAAGCTATTGTGCTGCTAGTCGAACATTTGGTCTCATGGCATGACGCAATTTGATTAAAAAAAAGGTCATTTTGTCATGCAATCGGTGTGCTGCTCGTAGCGTAGTGGTTATGCTTCATGTTCATGGTATACCATTGCTTTTCGGTTCGACTCTCACCTTGGCGACTTCCCTTTTTTTTCAAAACTTTCCAAACTTTTCCCTTAGGTGTTAGGTTTGGGGTTTGGTTAGCGTTACGTTAGCGTTCAGGTTGTTAGGGTTAGCATCAGGGTAAGGGTTAGCTTTAGGGTTTATCTTTTGTGTTTACTTCGTTTCTGCCAAGCCTGTTGTAGCCAGCATCTTGGCAGCAAAATTGAAAATAGACACTGCCTTATAGCCTCTGAGACTACCTTTGAGTGTACAATTAGCCTTCCCGGGTGATGACGTCATCGAGTGAAGTGGGTGGTGAGAGAAGGTAGCACACCAATTATCGTGACGACGTGACTGTTACGTCATGAGATACAGCCTGTCAAAGTTACGACGTATATACCTATACGAATCTGAGGGCGTTAATTGCACTGCTTATAACAGCGTAGGCGTACCACAAGTATTAGTAACAGTAGCGTTAAATATTCAGACAAACAGAACCTTTCTTTCTCAAATAAATAGTGAAATATTCCATCTTCAGGATGTTTGTTTAATGTTTAATGTATCATCCATGGTACATAATTTTCGGCTGCAGATTGATTATTCGGAATACTGCCTAGCAGTAGCAGGTGGTGTACCTGTACTGATATGGAAATTTTGCAATCCTGATCCAATCCGAAACTTTTTTATGAACTCCATATCCAATCCATATCCGAAAATTAAAAATCATGGACTCCGATATCCAATCCATATCCGAAACCGTTAACTCAGATACACATCAGCCAACATATTTGGTAGTCTCCCAGACTGGAAAACGTGGCTGCTGTCGACGAGATATTGTGCGTGAGAAGGAGATTTTCAGGCGTAACACGCGTGACAAAACTTAGGCGCGTAATGTTCACGCGTGATTGCATTTCACTGAAATCATATTGGGGTGTGATATCTTTTTTCCAAAAGCTATTATGAATAAAAATCTTTATCAGGGTTTTTTGAGCAGCTCCAGTGCCTCGTGTGTTCAGTGGCGTTAATATAGGTTTGATCCAGGGGAAAACTTAGCTGAAACGGCCCACTGGTCATTGTCAGGGCCTACTACCCAACACTCAGAAAATAACTTGAGAATTGAATGTGATTACGGATGTAGCCGGCTATATTTTAAAACCCTAAACAAACAGAAAATACTCCAAAAAACGCAAAAAAGCAGCAACCTACTGAAAATCAAAAATTGTGTCGCATAAACTAAAAAATTGTGTGCCCGCTGGAGCACTTTTGCATACCCAAAAGCAATGTTTTTCAACCTGGGGGTCGTTTGTCATTTTTCTGGGGTCGCGAGAGCCTCTGACAAAAGTATTCATAATTTAATATTTAATTTAATAATTTGATTTTGCCATCAGACACCAAGTCCATAGTACAGGGTGACCCAAAAAGATGCGTACCCATATTTTGTTCGATAAAAAACCCATTTTTTAACGAATGTCTTTTCTGTTGCAGGACGTGATAG
>JGI24159J19872_10002725_pt1 | contig 21351 bp, 19 predicted proteins | sample Ectturendosymbi4_FD_19872 | JGI IMG/M metagenome (IMG submission 19872) | reverse complement strand
TGACAATCTGGAAAGAGAAAAATGAATAAGGTCATCGATAAAGGTTTTAGAAGCTGCCGCTTTGTTTCAACAATTGTGAAACACCCTGTATTTATGATTCCGTGGCGAAGGATCTGTTAGTTGGGCGGAAAGTTGCATAGAAGCTATTTTTGCATCATTTGGGTATTTTTGCTAAATAATAATGTATACTGCTAATTCCGAGAATCTCAACCGCGTTGCGCTCATTCAAAACAAACAAAAATCCTATGATGGTAATTTGCAATTGTAGCAACCCAAACAATGCACCAATTGTTGTCCCGTTTTGCAAAAGCAAAATTAAGGTCATTTCATTGCTAAATCTTGCATTGCTGAAAGCAATGTAATGGCCTGTGAAAGGAATCGTTATTGGTGACATTTGAGAAAGATGTCATACCTAAGTAAAGATAACTGCTACACGCACAAAATCTATCCCTCTAAGCGTTTAATTGGCTTACTGGCGCATCAGCAGGCAAAGGTACTTGACCACGTACACACACGCACAAACCCAAAGGCAATCACGAACACACACGTAGGTATGCTCGCTTTAACACACACAAGCAAAAGCGCAGCAACGTTGATAGATGGTAGAGGATTAAAAATAATGTTCGTTAATACGGATGATCAGTAAGTAAATAAAATGAGTCGAAGTTTGCATTGAGTGAAGAACATTTTTCAATTTTAAACAAAGATAGTTTTGTGTGAAAAAAACTGCTTTTGACAAACATATTCAGATACCTTGAGCTGTGGCACCAACAAAGTTGTTCTACAGCGACCTGAGATAAATGGTAAGGTTCAGTGTGTACTCTTTCCAAACCCTGCTCAAGCAAACAAATAACTTTTCAAATTAATTGCAGACACACTTTTGTTCACGTTTAGAGCTGTTTATATCAATAGCCGATGCTTTTATGCAATCCGTCGACAGTGGCAGTTCTGAGTGGGAGGCTGGGGGCCGGTCACCTGCTTGCCCCCTAATTTTGTGCTTAATTTCATGTTCAAGCTCGTTTGATTGACATATACAGGAGATAACTTTCAGCCAGCAAAATTTCAAACGATTTGAAGACTTTCTGCCGACGATTCTGACGATATTGACAAGCGTATGCTGGGTTTGAAAGGGTCAATCATAGCAAACAATCTTCATTATAACGGCAAATCACCATGCAGGACAGACATTTATGTTGTCCCCCCTACGTTTTACCTTGGCTCCGCAGTGGTCCTCCAGTATTTTCATTCTAGAATCGCCACTGTCCATCGAGCGAGCAGTACTTTCGAAATCGGCATAACTTTTGTATTTTTCGAGTAGGAGGGGGTTGCCCGATATGACACAATGTTACACACTATACGACAAAGGCAAGATAATCTTGCTCAATTTAGGCAAAACATGCAGTGGTGCAACAAAATATATTCTTGTGCAATTTGGACATAAAGGATTTTGATATGTAGGGAGATGATTAAGCAATGCGGCCATGATTGCAGGTAATTACGCAACATGCGCGCAAGTTCTAAGATCTGCCGAATCGGCGCGCATTTGAGTCCTATTAAGCTTAGGTTGCTGTCAGTTAAACCGGAGGGAGGATCTGGCGTGGAATGGGATAATGCTAAAGTTTGCTTCATCAAAGCGCAGTATTTGCGTTAGGGACTCTGGACACCGTTGTGAGTGACACAACTAAGACCAGGAAATGGTACCCTACCTTTTACCTCCCATGCAATATCAGCAAGTAATCTCTCACAATCGCAACCCTAAAATAATCACGCTTTACCATTCCACAAATGGCGGAGTAGAACCACCGTATGGGAAATTCTCAGTCATGCAGCCGCATGAGTCTACACGCAAACTGTTCGCGCGCTTCGTACGTCAACATATGAATGCACGCATCCCAGCATTTGCTAGTTCAATGCTTAGATTGGCTACATTCCTTCTCACATACCAGTGGGAGGCAGAAAGCCACACTGTCAGCCCCAGTTTGATGGTGAAAGTGTGGGTTTAGAAATGCCAAAGGTGTTCCCGTAGATATCGCGTACGGAGGAACCAAACGGTTGGCTCGCAATAGCGCATAAAGAGTCATTGTGCATACAGAGGATTGCGTAGTGCATACAGAGGCAAAACTAATGTAAGTTTTACAACACGCCAGGTCAACGAGAACGTGCTAGGGAAGCTTAATTTAAGCTGCCCCTCCAACAAGACTTTAGGTATCACAGAAAGTTGTCTTTAGGTAGCCTTCTCTGGTTAAACAGTGCAAATAACTCAATCGGTGTAAAACTTAACACTCAACTGACTTCGATCTTTCGAAAATATCCGACACTAGTTCCTGACTCCACCTCCCATTCTTTTGAATAACGTGAATGACGTTTGGATGTCAACATGTTTGCAGTAACAAGCAATCAATAAACAGCGTTATACACAACAACACTTATCTGTTTCAAAAAAAGTTTTAAAATAATTTGTACCTCTTCAACAGGCATAAGGTATTATTCCTATCTTATGAGTGCGATGTAAAAAATGATGCAATCCGACTTGAGGAGTCAGAGACGGATAAAAAATCGGACTCAGACTCCTAGTGTTCTTAGGATTCCGACTCCACCCAACAACATCGGACACCTTTCGACTCTGAATCTGCACCCTGCTTTTAACGAATCCAAGCAAGAAAGCCGTTACAAAGGAGTATTTCTGCTTCAAAATCTGCAAAAGAGAGTTTATGTTTCATATCAAACTCTGTGGGCAATACCTGGACCTTGCAAACCTGGACTTTGTGGTAAAAATATCGGAACGAACTTCTGGCCGTAGAGCGATTCACGTGGTCTCTAATTTCATAAAAAAAGGACATCTCAGAATTTCATTAAACACTTTTTGTGTAGTTAATCACTTGGATGTCTGTAATGTTGATTAGTAAGTAACATTTTTTGACTAACCTTTCAGAGTACAAGGTGAGGTCATTGAACATTTTCCTTTAGAAAAGTCCACGAGACTTGAAATCACAATCACTGAAATCACTGTTGCAAAAAACAGGATCCACCAGACATTGTTCATAGCTGCGCTAGGTGTTTTCGACGATGAAAATAAAAACACTGTTTGAAACAGAAATTTCCCTGGATCTGAAAAACAAACGTCAATTTGTGTCTTTCATATGGAAATAGTTGGTAATCGCCTCATAATGGAAGGCAGAAAAGCGTAACATTCCGCGTCCCGAGGTGAAGTTAACGGTCCTGAAGATAGTAATACTTTTTCGACAGCAATCCTACCTCAATGTTTTGATGCACTGATGTGCAAATGGTGTTGTTTCGGAGTGCACCGTGAAGGATCCCTTGTGTTTATTTCTCTCAAAAAACTTTACAACTTGTCATTGCATGTATCTGGTTGATTGTGGTACTGATTTATTGAACTTTAAACTGGAGAGAACCAAATATTCACAAATTAGGTGCAATTGTTAAGGAAGCAACTTTTTCACAAAATATAAAAATGACTTGCAGGCCCTTAATTTGGTAATGTTTGTCCTTCGTGTCCGTGTTTTGTTTATTTTTGTTCAAAAAAACTTGCAAAGAAATTAGTGTTTTCCCTATCATTTCTGGTGAACACGGAAAACACAACGAGCAGAAACACTAGGTCACTCGAAACAACTTAAGTTTGTCAGCAATTGCAGATAGTTCTGCAAGATCCATTCATCCTTACTATGATGTTGGAAAGTTTTGGAGAAAGATTGGAAAATCTTTTCACTATCGTCAATGTGGAAGAGAAAAATGTTTACCTGTTTGGTAATCTCAAAGATAATGTTTTTTATCTATTGACAGTGGAGACAAACCTTCACAAGTAACATACAATATATGGGTGCTCTTCAGATGATCGCATCACCTACAAGATTTAAGTTACATCAAAATTCTTAACTGTTAGGCCATATACACTCTAAGACGTTAGTTGACGAAATACAGTCCGTGACTTTTCATTATGATATCATTCATCTTTTTCTTATCTAAAACAGCATCCAAAGAAAATAAATTAATTGAAGGGGTAGGATGATGCAAATAAGTCCAACCAGAAAAATTATGAATCGCCTGACCAATAAATATTATCAAGAAAATTCTACAAGTAACCACAAGAATCCATATTGTCAATATGGTCAAATCCTCTGTAAATCACAGTACACCGTTCATTAGATTTCGCGGATAACCGACTAAGCTCACTTCAAATTCTGGGATGTTAAAAGTTTTGCTAAAATGTATTAAATACAAAAAAANGTCAATGAAATCAAATTAAAATATAAAAATGTATCAATANGTGAATATGCACTAAGTTTTGAAATTCTTTTTGCAGCAATATATTCATCCAAGAGCAACCAGCATAGGAAATGTTGATGTTATCCAGAGTAGTGTGAACATAAATAGGACCATGTAGGCTACATCTGAATCTATTCAAAGTCTTGTTTTCTTCTACGGCAAGTATGTCTACGTAAAAACGATCCCTATCTCACCCATGCGCAATTTTATGCGAAGATTTAACAACGTTTGTATGCGAACAAGTGCCGAAATCAGGACAAAATAATTGACTGAAGTTTTCTTAAACAAAATTACTAGAGTTTGATGAAGAATTGACCGTTTTTTTTACCAAAATTACTAGAGTTTTGATGCGGGATAGATGACATTCATGTTTTGTTCTAAGATCCGGTATTCTTGGATCTGTCGCATGAGTTGGAAAGAGAATGTTACACACCATGTAAATGCTCTTCACTTGCCGCAATAATGCCTGTCGCAATAATGTTTTGCCGAGATAGTACAAAAATGCTGTAACTATTCTCAGTCATTTCAAACTATGTCTCATGTTACCGCTGTACACATTTCTTTTCATATAAACAATGCATCTTTGAAATTCATAAGCTTAATGCCAGAAATATGAAAAAAAACACGTAGGCTTCATGGGAAAACAAAAAGATTGCTTGAACATGCCAAGCATCTCGAATTATCGATGTTATGAGCATCGAACTAGGATGTCACAAGTTTATTCACATCACTTCATCAGGAAGTGAGAATTACACACTGTATCCATGCTACAGTTTATAGTCATCCTATCTGTATGGTGCACATTCACCCTGCTTTCAATACGTTNTTGATTGCTATTTGGGAGGAAGTATATCCTCGTATCACCAGTGTCAACAATATCGTCACAAAATAGAGTTTACTGTTTACTGCGCTAAAGTAGCTAAATAAACACAAATCAAATTCTTGTTCTGAAGACATACTCTGTTACCAAACCATTCTTTATCTCATTACCAGGTGTTTAAATCATTTTTTGATAAAACTGTTTTCGCTATCCACTGCATAACAGGCGCGGATTTACCATTGGGCTAAAAAGGCTTAACCCTAGGCCCCCGACGTTTGGGAGGACGAAAATGTCTGGAGAAAGGACGGTTTCCAGCATTTTTGTAAGCATTTGTATTTTTGTTTTGGCTCAACGCACGTTTTTATACCACGCCGATAACAAAAGAACTTTATAGAACAGGGGTTCCCAAACTTTTTCATCCGAGGGCCTCATAAGTTATTACACAACAGTGCGAGGGTCGGACATCATACGTGATGTGATTGTTTCAGGATATATTACATTCTACCAAATCAAAAAGTTTTTCCTCAATTAATTTTTATTTATTTACAAAATGTATTCGGGGGCCAGATTTGTCCCGCGGTCCGCAGTTTGGAGAATGTCTTCACAGGCCGGATGAATAGCTTCGCGGGCCGGATTTGGCCCGCGGGCCGTAGTTTGGAGACCCCTGATGTAGAAGAACGACCGGAAAGAATTGAAGTGAATGACGATGTGCATTCTCTTGTTATGGCGTTGAGACTTGGTTATTGTTACGTATAATGTATGGAACAAAATGCCTGGATGATTTTTCAGATTGCACGAGGCCACTGAGGTACTTTCGTTCGCCCGGGTCTATCTCTTGTTGCTTTTAATGGGTAAGATACGGATTAACGGCAAGAGCAGCCTGCACTGTAGCTAATGCTGCAGAAATTAAATGGCGCAAAATGTAGTGGTGCATGTGTGCGAAATGGCGCCAATGTCAAGGTTGAAGTGTGCGACCTTTTTAATAATAATTCATGTATTATATATAGGCACAATTTTTACGAAAGTTAAAGCATTAAGAAAATCACTGTTTCGAAACAGAAAATATTTGCATTTATTATTGCTTCGAATTTTCAGCAAATAGAATATAAATTATCCGTAAGGACCATAACATACTTCTATGCCCATTTATTTTTATTATGAAGAATATCAAACATTCAAACAACAACGTTCTCATAATTTGTAGGCCTACGTAGTGTTTCCTGACAAAATTGTACATCTTAGAAAAAAATCAATCAATATATTGCAACTGCAAACAACAATTTCTTTTAAAAAGAAACACATTTAATTTGAATTGTACAATAAATTATTTTATGCACGTCATATATCACTTGTGTTCGAAAAACACAATTCCATCGAAACATCAATATATCCAGCATTTTCCGGTTAAATTACACAAAAAATGCTTCTTTCCTCATTAAAGCTAGATCACATAATCTACCCTGACTTACTATTAGTCATTGAGGCACGGAGGTATGAAATGACAACTCTCAGTTTACCTTAAGCGCCTCCAAGAATTTTGTTCTGGAGGTGCCAGTTAAAGACGTTGTCAGTCACTGACGATATATTGAGTCCGACTGTTCCTTCCGTTACATTGCGTAGAAACGTATTGGTTGAAATTCCTTTGTGTCAGCTAACTAGCATAAGCGAATGCGATTTCACCATCAAAGAACGTCTCATCGACATCCAAAGCGACGATAAAGTCCCTGGTATATTTCATACACACGGATGGTCAAATTTTTGTATCAAGTACAGTGAGCGTTTTCCAGAACTTTTGGGAAAAGTGAAACTAATATTACTGGGGTTTCCCATGACGTATTTCCCTGAGCAAGGTTTCTGCCTGGTACTGCATACGCGCAAAAAATACCGCAATCGCCTTGACATGAACAAGATCGGGGTATCTCCATTTAAACTGACCAACTAGCAATTTGCTTTGAAAGTGCTTGCAGATAAACACCATTGCAAGGTTCGCATTAGTTGGAATGAGCTGTTTTTGGAAATTGATAACATTTATTCTACTAATGCATTTGCATTCGTTTTGTTTTGTGCTAACTAGGTTGCCCGTTTATATTTCATTAGCTCTGAAATACTTTCAAAACAAAATACTATTTTCTGAAAAATCATAGGGAAAGGGGCGATTTCCAAGCAAAGTGCCTTCAGGGGGGCGATTTTACAAAAAAGGTTGAAGACCACTGATGTACAATATAAGGTTGTTAGGCGTCGTAACAAGTGCAAGTGCTTTATTCAGAGAGAGCTCTTATCACTTGCAAACCGTACAATTGCACAGGGAACTCAATAATCATGTCATGGGAGTGTTGTCAGATAACTTCACCGCTGGCCTTTTCGTTAGCTTCTTTATGACTGTTTCTGTTCCTGATATCGAAAGAATTCTGAATAAAGTAATGATATGGTTATGAATTGGAAAAACGTGTTAAGTGAATGTAGCGAGCACGTGTAGTGCTGATTTGTATGATATCAGTCTTCACGAACTTTCCAGAAGGGCCCCCAATTTAAATTAGCCTAGGGTCCCGAAAATGAAAATTCGCCTGTGCTGCATATAATGTTTTTTTTTCTTCAAACAGAACCCTGCGCACATGTGCTGTTGGTATTAGTCATGCTGATTCGATACAGGTTGGTGAAACTCCTTGTAGTTAGACCATGTTCTTCCCTCTTCATATCAGTTGGCAGTTGGTACTGCTTGTGCGCTGAAAGCGTTGGTTCCGTCATCGCGATAATGTTGATACGATGCCCGGGCAAAGTCACCCTCAAGGGTATAAATTGCACACCTGGAGCAAGCGTACTTAGAACGTAATGTGGGCATATGCAAGATGACCGTTCAAAGCTGATTCTTGCAGTAGCTGAGTTTTTTTGTGCTGCCTGTCGAGGCAGTCTTCTCGAAATCTGCACAAGCTTGTATATATCACGTAAGAGGTAATTGCCCAGTGTTTGCAAAGAACTGTACACCTGAAGCCATTTTTGCCCATTTTGGGCAAACGTTTTGACATGTTGATGTGCGACCGAGCGTCTTGTCTTCGACCCACAAATGAAAACCATGTGAGAAGCAGATTCAACCTGCGTGACTCACGTTCAACCTTGGTGATTGGTTCTCGGACCTGCCAAGAGGTAGCAACCTTGCTGTTCAGTAAATTTCCCTTGGGAAGGAGTCGACCTGAGTTTGCATGGCGAAGCCTGTGATTTTCTATTTATACGGGAAATGTGTTCCAGTTGTTGTCGTTGAACACCTCAGAATTTTGAAAAACGTCTGGGCAATGAAATTTCGTACAAAGTTCATTCCAAATAAACCTTCCAAGTAGGCCTGCGGAAAAAAATCATGATGGCTTGCGATGCTCGATAAAATTTCACGTTGAATGCCATTTCTTTTTGGGGAAAACACTCTAAGAATATTGCAGATGCTTGAAGGTGTGCGTCAGCATGCAGGTAATCACGACGCTGCGCCTGCTGCTGGGCACTCAAAACCTGCGGTGCAATATGCAACAGAAAAATTGGTTGGAAAAATATAGCGCCTGCGGTCGGAATGTCACAGCCGACAATTGCTTCACGTCGGTTGAGCTAGTGAAAGGTTTTCCTAGAATTTACGATTTGACATATGTGGGAACTGATCGCTGAAACCAGTGGTCTTCAACGTGAGCGAAATCGCCCCCCAGGTGGTGATTACATATATTGTGGGGCTGATTTTGTGATTTGCGAGATTTGGGGGGCGATTTCGCTTTCCAGAGGGGCGATTCCTGCACGTTAGAACATACTCAAATGTTTAATTGCTTCTAAAAAAAATCAATATTGTTACTTTGGATACAAAGCATTTGATGCACTTTCGACTCCATAGTTCGTAACAAAGGTTATAAAACACATATCGGACAGGTCACGCATCGGTCAAACTACTGTAGCATGGTTCTGTTAAACGCTTCACTGCACCAAATCTCCAAGACCACTGAGATTGTGACCGGTTGGGAGTCAAGCATTGCGGTTCTCCCGAAGACATAGCGCAACCGATCTTTTGACCTAAAAACTTGAAATTTTGACTTCAAAATTTACAAACTTAAACTTTGTTTTGTCTTATCAACTTCCTGCGTTTGAAACTGCGAAACAATACAGCCTTTGGTGTTGACGTTAACTCAGACGCAAATTCATTCCGTTTGCTTCAAATTTTGAAAGAATTTGGTTATTTAACCTTAGCCATGATATATTTGGTAAGTACATTAAAAGCTACAGTAGAGTCAACCCTGGGAACATCATAAAGGTAAAGCACAATATGCATAATGGACAGAGCATTTACCAAACTAAGTACTGTAATGTGAGACCACGTTTCTTGCCTTCCACGCCTAGCCTACTTAATGCGCAATCTTCTAGTAATGGGCAAAACAGTACTCGTCGAAAGTCGCAACCAGGGCCGACCCTAGCAGGTGCGGGGCCCAATGCATGACCTGAGCGCGGGGCCCAACGCAAGACCTAGGCACAGGGCTCCACTGAGCAGTGATTTTATGAGGTCTTCGTGTTCAGTCAACCGTGTTACGATCGTGGTAGAGCGCAGAGGTAAGTCACTAACACGAGAATTGAGCACGTTTGCTGACGTTCGACCATAGAGGAAATTCGCTGGTTCTGACGAGAGCGTTCTTTGTTAACAATGAAATTTAATTGGCGTTTCTACTGTAATCACAAGCACTAGGTGTATCTGGCAAAAATGAACAATCACCATGGCGCGGGGCCCCAGAGGCGTGTTTAGGGCATTGGTTTAGGGCCGGCCCTGGTCACAACAAACCAATTATTATTTCAGATTTGCAGCTAAACTTGCAAAATCATATCAACATCAGTTGTTGTAGCTTCATCAAATATAGTGTGCATTAATTAGTTTTTTTATACCGATAGTGCTCGAAAGCAACCAACACTGATATACCTATCGGAAAATAACCAATCGGTCAAACTCAATTTTTTCAAGAGGAAGACTTCAGCTTCTTTGAAGTTAGTAAATTTGGCCCAACAATCATAACATTGCTACCACTAAATCATCGCATCGACTTTTACGGCGACAGCGAATTGCAAGTTGCCGTCAAGTTTGGCGCAGTTAATTTTCGTCGTGAACTGTCACAAACTCCTCCAACTGTATGTGTTATTATTAGCAAAATTGCCATGTCACAAGTCTTCATGACCTTCGGTAAAGCATTGCGAAACCATTGTTTCGCAGGTACAAAAATATGGCAGTCTATTATCATGTGTTTAAAGCTTTAGTTAGTACCTTGAATAAAACAACGTAGGCCTACTGAAAAGTGTTCTGTTGTAAAAAAAACTGGAAATATGACCGTTGTAAAACAATTTACGTAGAAAGTAACGGCTAGTAAAACTAGGCACAGCCAGCCTAAGTTGTAAAACGTGCTTATCGTGTTTTTCAGTAACTTCGAGTGTTTTGACGTCTGTGGGTATAGCTGTACTGTCTTCATCTGACTAATGACCAAGGGTGTAATGGGACGGGGACGCGTGGGAACGGCGTTCCAACACCTTTTTCATGTTTTGCTTTAAGATTAGTTCGAAGCTGTTTCAAAATGGCTAGTTTTTTGGGTGCGTTCCCACACCTATTTTGTTAGCGCTACATCCCTGCTTATGACAAAGTGTATCAGAAAAGTAGGCTAGGAAAGGAGTAAGTTCGACCGGCGAGTAAGCCGAAGCACCCAATCTTGGCTAAACTAAAGACTCCAAAAAATCCTTTTCGACACCTGTTGTTTGAGGCTTGCTATGAATTCCTTCTGTTGTGGAGATCACGCCGGAAGTTACACTGCGCAGAAACTCATGGTTGAAATAGCTTTTTGCCAGCCAACTAGCATAAGCGAATACGATTTCACCACATCCAGGAACGTCTCAAATTTCGGGAAAAGTGAAGCTAATATTACTGGGGTTTCCCATGACGTATTTCCCTGAGCAAGGTTTCTGCCTGGTACTGCATACGCGCAATAAAAACCGCAATTGCCTTGACGTGAACAAGATCGGGGAATCTCCACTTAAACTGACCAACTAGCAACCTGCTTTGAAAAAGCTTGCAGATAAACACCATTGCAAGGTTCGCATTAGTTGGAATGAGCTGTTTTTTTTTAATTAATAACATTTATTCCACAAATGCATTTAAATTCATTTTGTTTTGTGCTAACTGGATTGCCCGTTTGTATTTCATTAGCTCTGAATTATTTTCAAAACAAAATTCTATTTTCAGAAAAATTATCGGAAAGGGGAGATTTTCAAAGTGCCTGTAGGGGGGCGATTTTACAAAAAAGGTTCAAGACCACTGGTACAAACAAACGAGAAATTCCATACAAAATGCTTGACAAGGAAAATTATTCCCCGTGTGTAGATAGGGAATATATGTTCTAACACAGAAATCTATTTTCTATCTTTTAGTATACACAGAATGACAAATCCTAGGGAAAAAAACAAAATTAGCTGAAAACACACTTTTACCATACCTTTAACACCCTTTAAACACACTCAAAACATGCTCAAAATCACACAAAACCCGCTCAAAACTCACAACCACTTTCTGATATTTCAACAATTTCTCTCCTATAGTTCCACCCGCTCTCACTCATTTGTTGAAACAACTCTTTCAGATTTTGTCCCCTCTGAGTATACCAAAATACAGAAAATACTGTAGATCTCTATGTTACAGACATTCATTCCCTATCTACTGCTTTTTCAAAAAAACCAAAACCACCAGGTTTAAAAAATAGTACCTAAAAGGCGTTAGAATGTCCTGAAATATACTAAAACAGGGGCGGACAATTAGTTTTGCTCAGGGGCCACTTTTAGAAGGCTGCATTTAGGGGGTGGGCATACCTTCTAATGGAAATAGAAGCAAGTCTCTGTCAAGTTAGCTTCAGCACTAAGTTGGAGGAAATCTTAGATTAGAAGATTTTTCTGAATGCTTCCGTGGGCCACTGAAAACGCTGCGCCGGGCCACATGTGGCTCGCAGGCGGCTAATTGCCCACCCCTGTACTAAAATGTATTATCAAACACCGCGAGTTTCTTCAATAAATTGTTCCATTTTCATGCTTGCGAACTTTGCAAACGAACTTTTAAAAGCATCTTCAGAAATATTGTCAGAAAAGTTCTCAGATGTCTCACGACTCTCAGTGAAAAATCTTAGCTTCAGAGTAAAAACAATTTTGACTTTTTCTGGCTTAGCATTTTTTAATTTTTTTGAAGCATTACTTCTGCTTTTTTAGAGTTAAACACCGGCCGAAATTAACACTGTCAAATCTACAGCACAACTGTCAACTCAACATTATCAATTCAACAGCACCACTGTCAATTCAACACTTCCAACTCAACACTGTTGAATTAACACTGTCAAATTTGACAGTGTTAATTCCACAGTTCTCCAATCAAGCACCCAAAGATAAATTATTTCGCATCCAATTACTCCTATCACGTCTCAGATAGAATTCGTTTACAGAACTACGACGAACGGCGTCATTTTCATGCAGAGCTTCTCCTAAATGTGAAATCCTGTTTTCAGCCAACCCTATGGCTCTTTGCATACTTCCTACATTAAGTGGCAATTTCGTATCAGCGTATCCTTTTGTTGCTACATTGTGGTCGTACTCTGGTTCTTTCAGATATGAAATTTGATATCCGTCCATATTCAAATCTACACCCATAGTTGATGTACCACCATTACGGTTTAAAAAGATCTGCATGAAATCCTTGCATTTACCGGTAAACAAGTTCATCCTCATGCATCGGATTTGGGTTTGTATTTCTAATTTTGTGTCCATTCATATTCAAATCACTTCCACCAGCACTTTTTTAATCTACGTGAGTTTTATTTGCTGCATCACCTTCGTCAACTGGAGACAAAACGTTTACAATCGGTTTTTGGTTCATATCAATCAGGGCGTCTTTTGGAATAAATTTTTCGTTTACATATTTTCTCCTAATTGTGTCAGTTGGTCCATTTGCCAAGTCGAGATTCGTAATCATTTTTCCAGACATATTTATTGCTTGACCTTTTCGAATAAACTTATTATTTGTGAAACCCTGGTCAGGTTTGTTACGTTTTGACCTGTTTTTGGAGTTCGTCCAAATTTATCGACAGGCATCTTTTTTTATTACGACAAATTATACCGCCCACTCCCGTTGGTCGCTTCACCAAAAATTGTTTATTATTTCTTGCAGTCCCTTTCCGTTTTGCATCTGCTTTAAAACGTGTCAACAAAGATACCCACAGAAAATCTCTTGCCTTGGCTGAATTTGTTCAGTTGGATAGAACATGCCCCCATGCAGGTAATCGTTCAGTTGGTGGAGGCCGTCCAAATAAATCGAAATACCGTTTATCGTTTCAGCCAACAAACCCAGTTCGTTCCACTGCCCGAGCTCACATCCAAGTTCATAATTGCACACTCGTCTTTTCTGCGCTTCGTTGGCAGAGTGTCTCTCAAAAAGACACCACGAAAAATTTTTAAACCAATCTTTTTCACAGCCTTCAAGAGTTCAAAGTTACTCAGAGCCTTGTAAAAAAACACAGGTAAAAAACACAGTTTCTACTTGAATGTGCACACTTCAATATGCGTTTTATTTCAGACTGAAAAATCATTCGTTCGCGGCAGCAGGGCGTCGTTCTTTGTAGACCTTGATGTAATGTGAGATTTCGCCGTCTGAAACATTTTTAGTTTTGCAGTAATTGCTTCGAAATCTTGTTCTGAAACTTTACCATCAGACAAGGCTTTTGAAACCAAATTTCTGACTATAGTCGCTTCATTTTCAATCAAATATTTAAACTTTTCATGCTTTCGAAGTTTTGTTATCAAATGCTTTTCAATAAGTATAATTGAGATTGTCAGCGCACTGAAAAACAAGGTAGCCTAATTCTCTGTGAAATTATTCCAAAATTCGTTCCAACAAATTTTGAAAGAGACGGCAAGAAACCAACACTCATCAAAATCTTTAAAAACTGAATACCAAGAAGACAGCCATCACAAAAAATAATTCTACAATGATATTTTTGTATTACAGTTTCTTGCTTCAATTTCTCTTTATTAAATTTCCTTTCACTTTCATTAATTTTGTAAATTCTCTAAAGACTTGCAGTATTCATTTTTGTTTAACATGAAAATAATGAAAAATAAAAATCAATACCCTTAGCCTTTTAGGCTCATTTGCACTTTGATTCACATGGATTCAAATGCTGGTTGATTTGTTAATAAATTTGCTGATTAATCGTTACTATGTCTTTGTTTTGCTCGTTGCGTTCAATATCCTGATTGGTTTCTGTGCTGATTTGTGTCTTGTGTGACCTTTTGCTCAACACGGTTTTGATTAGATTTAGATTTTTTATTAATATTACACGTCTTTTATTTTAAACATAAATAATTTATATAATACTTACAAAAACCAGCCGACAGCCGGTATGTTCTTCAGCAGAGAATTTGGACCAAGTAGAAGTCCTTCACCCGAATAAACTTGACCCCTTTGTTTCAAATACAAGCCAGAACCACTCTACTAAGCCCTTTCCCAGAAAAAAGCTTGAGGTACAACCCCTGACCATCTGTTTCAACTTTTGTGATGTTTGAACTTCTGCGCTTACCCTGATTAACAGAGTTTGGCCTGAAATTTTTCACAGTACTACAATATTTATTGTTTTTCAGGATTTTTGAGCAAATTCCGCTTGCCCTGAAAACAGAGATTTCCCCGAAATTTTTCCATGTATTGAATATGCTTTTTGTCATTCAGGATTCTTGACCAACTTGCGCTTGCCCTGAAAAACAGAGTTTGCCCTGAATTTTTCACTGTTGTCAAATATTTTTTATCTTTCAGGATTTTTGAGCAACTTGCGCTTGCCCTGAGAAACAGTGTTCCCTGATTCCACTGCATTTGGATATATACTTTTTATCATTCAGAAATTTGAACAACTTGGGCTAACCCTAAAAAATAAAGAATAAGCCCTAAAATTTTTCATTGCATTAACAGATATTTTATCTTATTGAATATACTTTTTACATTCAGGATGTTTGAGCAATTTGCGCTAGCACTGTAGAAAAGAGTGTGTCCTGAAATCACTCTATCGAATATATATTTTTTATTATTCAGAATTTCGAAACAACTTGCGCTTGCCCTGAAAAACAGAGTTTACCCTAAAGTTTTCAAGCCGGCTGCCGCCAGCCCGCCTCGTGCGCCACTGCCACTGTTACTTGAGCACCTTGATGTCATCGAGAGACAAACAAGAATTTGCATGCATAGTCAAATCGTCCGCGCTACGACACTAAAATTGCAACTTGAAACGCAACTCTGAAATATGCAAATACAAGACGGAACTGCAGCAGGTCGTGTGATTTGACTCATGTGTTCAGGTCGATTGCGTCACAGGAAGCGAAAGCAAAACTGAAGATTGCATGCCTTGATTCCAGTAGCAATTTTGCAGTGTTTGCGAAAAATGGATTTATCGGTACCCAAAAACAAACAATTTCACTAATAAANAAACACTTTTGAATAAAACAAATTTTGCATTACAACAGGTTTTTTTCAAGGAAAATGTTAGGAACCCAGTTTAGATTTGTANGGACTCGATTTCTCTCATTCTAGGGACCGATTTTCTTTGATTTTAGGGACCCGATGATAATTTTCTCTGATTTTAGAGACCCGACTTGAAATTCTAGGGACCTGAATCGGGTCCCTAAAACGCCTTAAAAAAACCTGCACTACAACATACTAGCAACAAAAGGTTGTTCACCTTCCAAACCTTTGCACATTCATAACAAAAACGTACTAATATTAAAAAACGTGTTTCGGAAACACGCATTTCTATCACAGATTTTGTATGCGTGTTTCCCATTCCACATGCATAGTTACCCAATTTTTTACAGAATTCCATAGTCAAACCAAACACGTTTGCAAGTCTCTTTTACGAGAACCAACTTAAATCAAAATCTTTTGACAACGAAGGCTTGCGAGGAGTTTTTGTTTTTGATTTTCTTTGTGTTTATTATTTAAAACTCGACTTAACGTTTTGAACTGATTAGGATTTATTCACTGCATGCCTTGCATTCACTGACGCTACGCCTAGACCAAAATTGGAGGTATGCTAGGCAAAGTAGCTGCTGGATATGGCGTAGTACAGGTAATTAGGCTAGAAACAACAAGCTTTAGCTCATTTTCTTTTGAACCTAAGAGAAATGTCCTCGATGCAGGTTGTCTGACACCAGACTTAAACTTGTGCAGTGGGCTAAAGCCAAAAAACGTCTTAAGAATTTCAACCTACACCTGTTTGTCAAATTCAACTGGATATGTGGTGGAAACAGTTCAACAAATAAGTTTATTGCTGGCTGTGTCTATTTTTTTCTAACAAAGGTTCTTCAATGTACTGTAGAGATCAGCAGGATGCGGATATGACAATGTAAATAACTAGCAGAGTACAGGTGCTGGTTGCCATGACAAGACTGCCTCACACTGAACAGCTTTTGTAGCTCAATACCCATTTGGACAAACCAGACTGTGCTGCTGGACAACCATAAAGTTATAATACTAGGCTTTCAACTACATCTTTGAAAAAATGCTTTGGCAATAGGCTATGTTCTTAATGACTGTTGTGGGAATTTTGCGATATTGTTTAAAATTTTGTTTTGTAAAGTATGTGTTATATTATGTGCAAGCTTTGATAATTTACCGTTGGTATTACCACAGATGTGTACCATAGTTATGAAACATATATGTTTTGTCATCTTCTGCTCACTAAGTTTTGTGCAGTTTACCTCCTGAACCGAATCCTACAGTGGTGCCAATATTTGCTAAGACAAATCCCACGGGATGTATTGCAGTAGTTAGTAAGCCTTTCCACGTCTGGCATAGCCTCAACTGTTTAGCGTTATGAGAATTCAACCATTCAAGGTGTTCAAATATAAATTGATAATTACTGTTATTTGTGTTGTGAGTTTGAACCTTTTACCTGTGCGCAAATCCGAATTGCTTGTGGTGTTTTTTTGTGTGTGTATACTTTTTATGTTCTGATCTCCTCATGGTGAATATTGCCGTGTGAACAATTTGTCTATTTATGTAGAACTGGCGTCGGTAACCTACGGCACGCGTACCACACGTAGCACTCCGAGCAATTTCTGATGGCACGCAGATGCTCCACGTTTTACATATCGATTTTGTTATGATTCACACACAAGGTATCTTGACCTTCACTTCTGTAAAAATACTTATGTTGTTGGCACACTGAATGATTTGAAACTATTGAGTCGGCGCATAGTTAGCAAAAGGTTGTCGATCCCTTATATAGAAAAATGTTCATTTCCACTGAGGTTTATGTAATTCAGCTATCTTAACAAGTGCTGTGATGGTTACTTCCTGGTAACTTGCTGTTCTGATGTCAGTGCCATGGTACACCTAGATTTAGCCATGATCTACTTAACACCCTGTAACGTATCACTAAAAATCTAAAGCAAGAGTTAAAAAAATATGGTTATTAATCTGCTGCTTGGTTGTGTGGTTATGACACTGAATGAAATGAAAAGGATCTTTTTTAAGTCCAAGTGAACTTCATGGCATTGCCATGTTAAACAAAAACTGATACAACCACGTGTTGCCCCAGCGGCAAGCGAGCAAGAGCTGAAATTCCAAGATATAAGGCATCGTGTTTGAATCACATTGCTTGAAAGCGTTTGCAAAAAAATCGTACCGCCGGTATTTGAGCACCATGATGTCATCGAGAGACAAACAAGAATTTGCATGCATAGTCGAATCGTCCACGCTACGACACTGAAATTGCAACTTGAAACGCAAGTTTGAAGTATGCAAATACAAGACGGAACTGCAGCAGGTCGTGTGATTTGACTTATGTGTCCAGGTCGATTGCGTCACAGGAAGCGAAAACAAAACTGAAAAATGCATGCCTTGATTTCAATAGCAAGTTTGCAGTGTTTACGAAAAGTAATTTTGCCGTTATCGATACACAAGAAATTGCGCTGATAAACAGACACTTTTCAATAGAACAAATTTCGCACTAAAACACACTAGCAACAAAGTTTGGCCAGCTTTATCCGTTTTGCGTTTTTTCTTCCAAAATCTTTATTGTCTTCAAGAAAATTTTTTGAAAATACGCATTCAATAGCACGTTTTGAATGCGTGTTTCCCGTTCCGCATGCGTGTTTCCCCAAGATTTTTTTACTGAAATCCACAGCAAAACCAAACACGATCTAAAGGCTTTTCATGGGAACTAACTTGAATTGTAAGAAAGCTTTAACTACGCAGACTTGAGAAGTTGTTTTTTATTTTATGTCTGGTTCATGATTTGAAATCTATTCCTTGTTTTCACAAAAAGTATCGCCTCGTGGCATTGCCCCCTCGCGCCCCCTTTGTTGAGGCCCTGTCCGTAGGTAATGACAGTGTCAATGCCCTAAGCACTTACAAAATGAAAAGCATGTTACTACTGTGCTTAACACTGTCCACCGAAAGGAATCCTTTCCCAGCAAAAAAATATGCTTCAAGACCCTACAGAGTAGCCTATATATTTCGCCTACTAGTTAGGCCTAGCCGCATCGTCAGCTCTGCTCTTATATGTTACATTTTGCTGCTGTGTCTATCAGTTGCAGCTGAATGATTTCGAAATCACTGTAGGATAGGGTAGCAAAGGTTCCATCTAATTGCCATTGAACCATCACAGCAGATGTTTAATCATAACGAATAAATATCTAGACCAGGGTTGGACCACCTGTGGCCCGAGTGAAAAATGTGACCTGCGTATACAATTTACATGGTCCGCTTCAAAAATTTCGTTACCCAGTATAGAATACACCATTGCGTTAAGACGAAACTCTGTACTAAGTAGGTACTTGAAACAGTTAATCAAAAGAATTAAGCATCTTTTGCTCCTCGTGGTTTTCTCTCCTTATTTTTCTTAGGAAGACAAGGGTACAATTACAAGACAAAATTAATTATTTTTTGCGGCCCGTCCGTGCCATTCCACAAGATGTGTGCTCCATTGTAATAACTAGGTTCCCTACCCCTGACTAACATATTGTTGAAAATTGTGTATGGCCTAAATGCGTAATAAAAACAATTTTGAAACTAGTTTGCCTCATGGACCAGGTTTGAGCTTCAAGGAGTATAAAACGTATATCACCGCCATGTTCACGCATTTCAAACTGTACAAAAGCAAATATCTTCAATGTTCATTTAAACTTTAAATTTTAAGGATACGGCTGATGTTGCAGACAAGGGTAAGTTACACAGTATTTTTAGCACGCCAGAGTTATCAGAGAGGAAATTTACGATGGCCTTGAAATGAAGTCTACATCAGCGCTATTCAACCGGTGTGCACAGTGCACCCTGGGGTGCATCAAAATATGCGTGGGGTGCACCACTACGAAAGGGTTCACAAAGGTGCATCACACACTTGTCACCCGAAACAGATCCTTTTTACAAAAACTTTCTGTTAGCAAAAATGAACCATCAACCAACCAATGACTTTCAGGATTTAACCAAGACTTTCCACATTCTAAAGTGTGGTGAGTAAGCATCAGACCATGTCAAGCTAATTGTTGTAATTAGTTGATTATTTATGATTCATAAGCAACAGACAATGAGCCAATATCATTTGAATTATGTACCTGGGTTACTGAATTAAGGTACTTGCCTATTTAGGCCAGGTTACTTACAGACATGGGCGCAATTAGGTGGGGGACGTGTCAGTAAATAGGGTGCATGAGTTCATCAAAACATCTTTAAGGGTGCACCACAACAAGAAAGGCTGAAGAGCACTGGTCTACATCACCTTTAGGTTGGATACAGCTAGGTGGCAAAGAAGAAATTGCTGCGGAAAGCTTTTATCCTTGTTTTACTTTAGGTTCGTGATCGCAAGCGCTTAGAGACAGGTTGTCTTCATTATCGCCAACTTCCACACGGTGTTTAAAGGTGAGGAAAATGTCAACCAGGTTATGAATTCTCCAGCATTTACACAATAAACAAAGTTTGATTAATCATGGATAATTAAAAAAACACATTTCTTTGATCCGGTTCATCTCACAGCTTAAGTAAGATAAGTTCCTTAAGCAGTTGCGTTGATTTGCACTGTAGTATTTTTTTGGCTTTCACATCAAAAGCTTCAATAACCTGAAAATTTTTAATGCAATTTTCGGAATTGGGGGGAATTGCCCGCATTTCTCCCCCCTGGCTACGCGCCTGCCCTCAAACACGTTGTCAATAGGAAGAAAATTCTATAGAAATATCGTGCCACTTTTGTTGATTTGCCTCATCCCAGTTGGACGAATGTGTAAATTCGTTTGATCACAACCGGAAGTACTGCAGTTTTCCCAGCCAACTATGAAATTCGTAATTACTCTCAGGGGTGTACTTGCCCAGATGTGTGCTTTTCCGTAGTCACGTGCGGCAAAACGCGTTCCACCATTACTTGAAGTGAACCTTTGAAGATTTGTTGCCATGTTATTTTTACGTAATGAAGACCTACAGTAGAACAAACCGCTCGCAAGTTTGACCACCTACCTCTGCATGCATAGAAACGGACAGGAATGAGCTGCAAGCTCATCAGTGCAAACAGTGAACCCGGCTTGCGTGCAGCGCAAGTGTCATACTGGAAAATACACTTCCATTGCAAGCATTAAATCAATTGATTGGAATTGAGCTGCTGATTTCAGCTTTTCTAGAACGTTTTCGTTCTTAGTCTCAATTTCCAGGTTGGGGCAAACGCCCTTTCCCCCCTTCTACAGACACCCATGCCTGAAAGCAGTGTGACGCAGCCGTCAGTCAAACCAAATGTGGGTGCTGATTGCTGGATTCAGAAGCTACGCCATAAAACGCCACTAAGGTTCGCAACTGCTCGCTTTGAGAACCCTGGTGGTCTTGTTGAGATTTCGCAACTGGGTAATTCAACATTTTGTAAACCGCAGTTATAAGTTTCTGCTGAGAGTTGACATTTCGTGATTATTGTGTAACGTTCTGACCTCAAATTGGCGCCTCTCAAAATGCTGCGCCCGGAGGCAGATGTTCCCCTTTGCCCCATAGTTACGCCACTGGTTAACAGATCATCTCCACTAATTTGCTGTCTTTTTGTATATCCACATCGTAATTTTGCTAAAATGTCTTCATCTAAAACAGGGGTTCCCAACCTTTTTTGCTGCTCGTAACCCTTTGTCAGGTCAGAGCATTCTTAGTACGGCCAAAAAAATTTTGAGATATATATTGCTCTATAAGAGATATATAAGCTGCTCTGTGA
>JGI24159J19872_10002724_pt1 | contig 21353 bp, 14 predicted proteins | sample Ectturendosymbi4_FD_19872 | JGI IMG/M metagenome (IMG submission 19872) | reverse complement strand
AAAAGGTAGAGCCTGAAATGGTCGAGTGAAACGAAGTCACCCGAAACAAGTGAGATAACAATATCAAACATTTCAAAGGCGAGATATTCAAAATTTCCGCAAAACTATCCACCGTAACAAGATCTTCCACTATCGTGTCTACAATGCACAAGAACCAGAAAATTGTCAAAGCAATACATCAGTGGATAATTACGTGCACGTGCACGTAATACCGATATTTTCTTTGCAAATTTTATAAAGCGGTATATTTATACTATTAACGCAACAATGTAGAGGAAAAATTCAACTTACAGTTGATTTTTACGGAAATTCACATGGATCTATTCAAGCTAAAAGCACCAAGCGAATAATTTTCAAGTCTTTCTTGGAGGCTGTCAAGAACAATATCAGTTTCAAAGTAACGGATTTTATTTGCACCTTCACAAAGCAAATGTTCGGAACGTACATACTAAGATCTCGTTCCACTTGGCGCATTTCTTTTGTGGAACCGATGACCTTAAGTAGTCAAGGATTTCTAAAATACTTTTTTCGGGACATCCGGCCATTACCTGGATGTGCCAGTGCTGCCCTATGCAAGCTGCCGTTCGTGTTGCAATTTATATGCACGTTTTTAAGTTGGATGGGACGTCGATCAGCACACAATGGCAACACTTCACAGTGTGCAACATCAGTCGTGCCTGGCAATCACTTGGAGCTCCGTGTCCCTTCCAGCTCGTGTCCACCAGATTATATCCTTTTTGCACAGCTGCACATATCTCGTTATGCTTGCAGTGCGTTTTGGTACAACTTGCACTCTACTGTACATAACCAGATACCGCACGATCGGTCCTGCAAATTCATCACCCTTGTGCAAATTACAGAACACGGTGATGTTATCACCGTTCTTGTCATTTCGTAACAAGTCACGCAATTGACTCATACAGAGAACGGACGGGCAAATGGATGCAGCGAAAAGACATGCACACAGTTTTATGCATAGCAAAGAACGCATGGCTGAATCATCTGCTCATGAAAATATATCCAACACTTTTCGGAGGTGCTATGTTAAAACGAGGTTATCGCTGGTGGAATTAATCTTTCAAAAAAAACAGCACGCATAGCAAGGTTAATTTTCTTTCAACACCCACTCGTACGCTTTCAGCGAAATGAGATTTTTTGCAACGAATAACCTAACTAACTTGGACCTTAACGCTAGCAAGTTTTCAACCAACTTAGGTAAGCATTTATCAGCGCACTGGTCGGGTGGGAGCATGCCCAACGTTGTGCTGATTTCGCATGTCGATAGACACCACACTTCACGTTGTTGATCGAAAAGAGCCATGTCTTCAAAACTTGACTTCGCGTCTCGGGATGGCTGAGTCCAGTTAGAGTCAAACGCAACGGTGAGTATAGTCTTTTAACTGTCAACAAGTCTTATATCTCGGTAGTTCAAAACCACATCTTTATCAGTTGTTAGTTGAAAAACAGCAAGATATTTATCCTTGCTAAGTTGTTTTCTTTTCCTACCTAGGGCATTTTCTGACCATCTGATGTTATTCAAATAATGACCAAGTTGAAACATGTCATCTCACAAAATTACAAACACAAGAAAAGAAAACTTGAGCCCGTGTTTTTAAAAATGCGACTCAAGGTGCTGGTCTCTTACGATTGCCATCAGACTTGAACGCATGAAACGCTAATTTCAAATTGGCAGGTAAAGTCTTCGCTACGGTCAATTTTTATCGCAGGATAAAAAGGAAAACGCACAGGGTGTTTCTAAACTCGGGCGATGGCTGAAATTCACTCAAGAGGTTTGCGTGGTCAGCGTGTGTCCTGTGAAAAAACATCGAACCGCAGNAAAACATTTTTTAAAGTTTATTGAAAAAACAATAATGACAAGAGAGCTGGTGAATTGTCCCCTGTCCGGGCAGAAATATGAGTACTTCAATCTCGTAACTGTTTTATTAGCCACATTTTTGCAAAAACGCTATTCACATCATGAACTGCTCACGACCGGCTGAAGGAAAAGAACTTCGCAAGGTTTGACCGCAAGGGCCTCAAAAACAGACAATATGAGTTGCGTTTCAAACAGTGCTGGAAATTATAACCGGAATCAAAGGTGCGGGCACTTTTCGCAACTGCTTGTTTTTTTGTGTAACACAACTCTGCCATGAAAGCATAGTGGCCTTCACAAACAAAGATTTTAGCCAGTTTTCAGGTTGGCATAATAATTTTGAGGAGAGGACAAAGCTTTCGAAATGTGAAGACGCAGAAAAAGGCAAACAAAGTTGACTATAATTCTAAGGTTTTGCAGATTTCAATGAGTCCCCTGGTGCGATGCTCAGCATCATCCAAGTAAATGAGTGCCTGCAAAATACGCTGCCTCAAATTGTAACGACAATTGTGAGAACTAGTCATTAAAAAGTGTTGGCTTCTGTGAAGTTGGGGCGTTAACGTAAAAGAATCAATGATTTTTTGCGGCAAATGTTCATGTTCTTTATAGAGAGAAGACTTTTCTACGAAATGATTTTTTACCTTTTTTGTTTTTTCTTCGAGCAAAATGCGGTTACTGGTATCATTCCGTACTAGTTAAGCGTAGCTATTATATTGCGGAGTCACTGCAGAAGGCAAAACACGTTGATTTACAGAACTTAGTGCGCAAACAACGTCAAGAATGTGGTCCACTAAAACCACGAAACACGCGCTGGGAAGTAGGAAACGCAAGAAACTCTATCAAAACTAAGTTGAAAACAAACAACACCTACCTAATTCATTTAACAGGGATCACTGCTGGACGTGGCTGGCAACGCGCGTAACTTTACAGCCTAATGTCAACTAATTGGCGGATTCCCTGGTGACGGATTGAAGCTTGAGTGGGATCGATGTTTCCCGTTATTGGTGATTTTCTGACACTAAAAAAAGCTCATTCCTGAAGTAAGCATCACAAGCCGCTCAGGGCCCGGAATGAAGCATTGCGCTGCGAACACCACTTTGCAGAAATCGCCAGATAGAGGAGTGTGTTTTTAAGCGAGATCCCAATTTCAACACGTGACGTCAAGAGCAACAACGCTGGTGCGTGGTCGAAAAAGAGAAGCAGATCCAATTTGGGTGGATTGATTAGTCAATCGAAAGAGCTTGCCTGTGGCAAAGAGACTGAAACCAATCGAAATACGTCTTTGCAGCTTTTGCCAGTACCTTTCATTTCCGCAATAAAATCTTGGGGTGGACTTGACATTATGCTAGCGCAGGGATTTTTGTGGTGTTTTAGGGACCCGATGCGGGTCCCTTGAATTGAAAATCGGGTCCCTAGAATCAGAGAAAATGATCATCGGGTCCCTAGATTAAGAGAAAATCGGGTCCCTAAAATCAGAGAAATCGGGTACCTACAGGTGCATACCGGGTACCTGACATTTCCCTTACAAAAAACCTGTGCTAGCGTGAACCACAATTACGAACGACATCTGCACCACATCTCCTACTAGTGAGGTTGTTTAATTGGCCGAAAGTTGAGAAGGCCATCAAAGCTTTCGCGACAAAAGACAAGCCTATGCCTGGGACATCTGCGAAAGTAATGAGAAATGCAACGTTCTATCACGTTTATTCGATAAGCCTTTCCAATTCGAAACAGAAACGTGAGCCCCGCCAACACAACAATCGATCGCCGTTAGGTATAATGAATCAATCAGACAAAGAAATCGTTTAGGAAGAATAGTAGTCAGACCAGAAGCAACCTTTCAACCAACTTTAATCGCATCTTTCTAATTCATACCTTCATTGCATAGCAAGTGAAATTAACTATCGGGTAAAAGATTTGTTTTGTATGTTCTGCGACGATTCCAATGAGTGCGGACTGTGAGTAGCGACAAATTGCATGGAGACGTAGAATATGATTTTTTTTATTGAGGAAGATTTTTGCCGAAAAACTACAATCACTGTTATTAGCATTAACTCATTCTCTGCAACGAACTGATCTCGCTCAACTTTCGGTATAAACAGGTAAGCAGCGGAACGGCTGAAATTTCCGCCATGAGGTCACGAAACATCCCATGAACTCCCATGTTGGTGAAATTTCACTTCGGGAACTCGGTGAAAACCACACGCACAGGATCTTGATATTTAACACAAGATATATCGGCAGAGACAAATATAAACACAGCCTAATACACGACTGAATCTGCGGGAACTTTTGGCGCAATTCAAGCGCCAGCACTTAATTTTGGAGACGCTTGTTGTTAGTGATGAACTGCGGGATGCCGTTCAACACAACTGCAAGGCACTATACACAAGGACAAAAATTTGTGTCGATGCATTTACCAGATCAATGTCAAGGCGTCAACAGAAAGACTCAACGCGGACACGGGCCCAGTATAGGTTGCATTCCGCCAAGGGAAACAGACGTTACCCACGGTATAAACAAATCCAAAGGGTGAAGAATCCTGAGAGAATGGCAGAGCGCCACGACAGGCAATCCAGCAGCAAATCGCTACATATTTGAAAGCAGATCTCTGGACATAAACAACAGTGGGAGTTGGCAAGTCAACAGAATCCGTGGCAGCGCTACTTCGTCTGCTCTCACCCGCCGCTCACGTGTAACCGGTATCGGTTTCATGATACTGGTACATGGCTAACACAACAGGTCGTCTCTGTTCGTCGTATTGGTTTACCGACGCGACCGTAGTGATTATCAACGGAGCAGATGTGATCGCGGAAGAAGTGTTTACGCCCGATGCCAATGGAAAAAGCACGCCTGAAGGCGATCCGCTTACTGACGCCCGGGGTAGTTTGACACCTAACATCAAAGGCGGCGGACCAGGCCACCATCGACAATTAAGGAAACAATACCACGCAAAATCGCTTATTGCCTCTAAAAGAACAAGCGAGATTTCGGAAAGAGATTACAGGCACAAGAAGTGATTGTGGAGTATCACCTTGAAAGCGTACGTAAAAGAGCAAGACGTGCGTGCATAAGTGAAGTGAATAAGAAAAGTATCTTTAAGCTGTTTACCTCGTATCATAGTGAGGGTGCATGTTCTTCGGGTGTCTGCGCACCACATCTAACCAAATTTCCATACGCTCTACAGCTATCCCGATGAAATACCACTCTGCATACTTGTGACAGCAACGCTTCGGGGTGATCGACTGTTGTGGCGATCTACAGTTTATGGCTGTATCGTTATGGCAATTTCACTGTCTCATTAGGTCGTCTCGCGCCAGTCCCTTGGCCATGAGTGTCTATAATGCCAAGCGACATGCAAGGCAGGGTCTTTTTTAAATCTCACCCGTACTGATAAGGCAAAGATATCCTTACGCGACGCAGTCCATAACGGTATTTTCCCCGCAGACATCTGCATTGACGAAAGAAGTGCTTTTCACGAGCCATAGACGACTATACGAAATTGGGTCATATTCCGAAAGAGTTGGCGCGTAACCACTTTGCAACACTTTCAGAAAATTGTGTTTTGCTCTTTCCAGTCTAAGCTCCGAACTTCAACCGTACTGCCAGATAGGTATCAATATACACTTCCGGTTCCTTGGGACCTTGTTTCAAATCAGCACCGAAATTACTTACAGTATTTTGTTATTCCAAGTGAATTTCTGAAAATCAACGGATTTCTGGACTGGAGAAAATCATCGCTGAATTTCCACAGCCTGTGGTGGGATACGCGGGGTCAACCGTTGGCTTCGCTGAGAATAAATACCTACCGAGCACTAAACCTTGGCTATGGTCAAAGCATGCTACAATGCTACATGAAGTCGACAACAAACATATAGAGTAACTAATAAAATAGGAACGTCGACTAACTCTTCTAGAACTCGTCGATGCTTGATGCCAATTGAATGTAACAAAAATTACTTATTCCATGCCACATCATTTTTGTTTGACAACACGACCTTAATTCTGCGGAATACTCCTCCATAACAAGAAGGCTGTGAACACAGCGTCTATCAAAAAAACACCTTTAGAATTGGAAGTACAACGACCACGGATTGATTAAAATGATCTTCGGCGTCAGCACAGTGCCGTGCTAACACAACTGGTCCATTGAACCACTTATGCAAAAGCAACCTTCGCATGCCTGTTACGAAAACAAGGCTGTTGCGGTTGCAGTGAAAGCAAACTGTGCTTGGCAGTTAACTTTAATTGTGAAAAGTCTGTCGCAGGCCACGTATCCTCGGACTAGCAACGCTTAAATCTTTGCAACATTAAAACAAAGTGCAAAAAAGGGAGCGACTGCTTTCGCTATAGTACAAAAGAAACGACGGCCGGTGCAAACAGTGTGATGACCAATGGAACCCATTGCCAACGGTGACGCTTTTCAGTTTGTGATATTGGGCCGACATGACACGAATAGACGACTTCCAGCGGCGTGAATTGCCTATTCACAACTCAGGTCCATTGAGCTGATCGGAAAAGAAAGGCGTCAGTTTACAAATCCCGTAAAGCTTTGTTCCGGATCGGAACCGTAGTAAGTTCAAAATTACAATACGCGGTCGCGTTCCATTAACGCGCGTACGAATACGGCATGACTATTAAATGACCACACGCTTCCACCTTAAATACAGTTATCATTGAAAAAGCACAGATGTCCGGGCAGCTACTTTTTTGCCACATGAAGTAGAAGCTGAGCTATAATCGTTCACGGAAAAAATCCATCAACAAAGGAGGCTGCGTCGTTACGTGAACACTAAAGACAGACAACAAAGATGTTTAAGCGGACAAGGCGAGCATGACACTGGACCAGAGTCTTCTGCTTCCCGCATGGACACCAATGCAAAGACGAAAACCAGCATTTTAAGACTTCAAACTGACTGAATGATAATGCAGAACATCAGGCAGCCAGGCTTGAGGGACAAAATGTAAAGGAATTGCCACGACCGATCAACCAAACCAATCATTAATAGTAAACTGAGCTATTCATGAAAGCTCCAGTGACACTATTTTTCGGAAGAGAATGTTTCAATCCAAGACTGTTTTCAGAAGCACTTAAACTGCTGTTTACTGTCAATTTATGAACTAGAACATGTACTGCTAACCACAAGCTGCGTGAAAGAGCAGCACCGTGACAGAATACACCTCACATATGAATCCCAGGGCGCAATCAACGCCAAGGTGGCTTACCGCAAAGTCCGCTCAAAATGGAGGTTAAGCAGAGTGCGACATCAACAATCCACCACAGAGCACCTGAATACACAACTTCGCTGTTCGCTTCAGCCGTGCGTCGACTTCTCGACAACGACGTCTTCAACCTAGTTCTGCGTCCGCACATGCGGAAACAAGCCAATGCAGGATCTACACTGTTGTCCGCGCACGTTTCCGACACGAGTATTTGTTACGTCCGAGGAAGAAGCCAATGTTCCCTCTTCATGTTCCGGGGACGGTTCCGCGAGTTCTTGAAGAAGCGGAAACGGTTGTAAACAGCGCGCGTCCGGCGAGATCGCTCTGAAGCTCTTCGGTCGGAGTCACAAAGCAAAGTCTTCTGTATGTGTTGCCGGACATAATTTTTGGGCCCCGGCGTAGATGGTAAATCATGTTCAATTTCAAATACAGATTACAGAACTAATCATTGTAATAGTCGATCGCCTGGCAACACTGATGACGTGTCCGAGCTAGCACGGGCTTCCACGCTGGTCATATAAAAGTGGAAAAAACTCACAAAAATGGATACTTTACGTAACAAACACCCGAGTTTTTATTGTATGTTTAGAAGCTTATGGAGATGCTTCATACGCGTTCAAACAGTTTCACGTGGGGTCATCGGTACAATGTGCAAGTTTCCCTTCCGTAGAACATAGTGTACAGACAGCTCAGTGTTAAAATCTTTGTGCGTGCTGGCCAAAGCGCATTATTGGTAACGGGCACTTGCATTCTACTACATTGCAGTAGTCCTCAACCTTTTTCAGTGATGTGGCCTTTGGGCAATATTTTGCCTATCAACTACCCCTTGACTGAAATCATGAACATAATAATTACAAATGTACCTATTACTATTATTATTGTACGTTTAGGTTGAAATTTTATCATGAAGACACTTTAAAAAATTCGCGCACCCCTTGAAGCACGTTTGCGTACCCTCATTTGAGAACCACTGAACTACAACTGTACTCAACAGCGTGCTGCAGTAGTATCTACTAGTAGCACTCCCCGAAACAGGAGGGAGAGGGATTGGATACTTCGAGTACTTGAAATCTTCCACAAACACTCAGCTGAACTTACAGAGCAATGGTGTTTAAATTGATTACAGCACACAATAGCCTGCCGTTGACTATAAATACCACGTGCATTCGATTCAGGTAACTTTTTACACACGCAAATTGGAAAACTGAAGTCACACACTTCAAGATGCCCATTTTGTCCGGTAATTCACATTTACCGCGAAAATCTACGGGCAAAAAGCTCCTTTAGTTGTTGAAACCTACACTCAAACAATACTATTGATATTGTTGAAGAGGGTTTTTAAACTATGATCTAATGCGCAGGAAACAAAGTGACAAAAGGGTCGACCTGGAGACGTCTCGGTTACGATTTCTTTGTCACTGATATTTCGGCAGCAGTAAGAAGTAATGACTGCTTAGATGGACACAACGGCCGCGGAGTATTGTGACACAGACAGCACCAACTTTCGCTCCCGAATGACGTGGGTCTCTGGGAGACAGGCTGATGATAGCGATCTGTCGGACTGCGACGAAAGAGCAGTGGCACTCGACCAATGCCCGTTGCATACCACGCTCTTTACTGAAGTTAATCGATGATTTTGATTAACTTGACGCCGCAACGACACTTGTGCTCGTTCACGAAGCTGCTCGTCCATGTCGACGTTTTTACCAGCCTTGGGCGACAAAACTGCGCAATGCACTTCGCAAACAAACGAAATGCTCCAACCGGTTGTTAACGCGCGAGACATGAAACGGCGGCGCGCGGGGTCGATGTCGCGCTGATAATATCTATTTTCACGCGTACTGGATATCGGTGCCATCGAAAGATTTATTTCTTCGGCAGAAATTTACTTTACATCGACAGCAGAACAATGCGCGCTCGCCGAAGTGCACTAATGCGTGGAAATCGGTGTGCGGGTGTGCTCTGGTGCCAAGTTTCAACAAAGGGGGGGCGAAGATGATCTTTTCAAGCACTTCGAGAAGTTGAAAAACTTGCTTACACCGACCGGTGCACCGGTGAACTCCGTGCAGCTGTATTTCGGATGGTGATATGCAAACGGCCGCAAAAAATAGGAAAAAGGGAAAAGGGCGAGAACGACGCATGCAGATTGCAAATAAGGTGTAAAACAATGTCTATAGTATGAACAGACACCACTTCACCTTTTTTCGATTTCGCTCCTATCTTTAACTTCGACGGCCAAGTGATCTCTGTGTTAGTTTGAGCCATGATCTGCAAACAAACAAGGAACTGTTAACCAGAGATGTAGTCGAGACTTAAACTTCGAGACCGTGACCTGGCTAAAACTTCGAGACGAGGCTTTATCGAAAAAATCCGAGACCGAAACTTAAAAATTTGTGGATTATGCCAAATTTTTTCCAAAAATTTTCAAAAAAATGTCATCACCACATGGAAGTTATTTTTTTCAAATTTCTGGCATGTTTCCTACTTGCTTTGGTTGTTACTTACCTGCAGATACAGCAGACAAAAAACGCTGATTTACAGAGTTTTTCCCAAGCCATATCGTTGCAGTATTCAAAGTCTCAAGGCAATAGGCTTGTGACTGAGCCTGTAGCCTTCTGGACCGAGACTCGCAAAAATGAGTCTCGGGACTCCATCTCTTGTCTCGAGACCACATCACTGCACTGTTAACCCGCATTCGTTTAAGCTCTAAACAAGTTAGTTTGCCAGTTTGCAAGTTTCGTGAAGTCGGTTAATTTCGAATGTCACAGACTAACAAACTGAAGAAAAGATGCTTTCCTTGCATTACTGCATTAAGCATGTTCTCAATATTTCACGTTTTTTTTCGTAAAACGTGTATCCCCGCATTATGGTTGCCCCACTTGAACACCTTAGTGATCACTAAGGAAACTGAGTTGTTTGTTCCTCGTTATTTCCAGAAAAAAAGTACATTTTGCGAACTTGCTGGCGTGCCTAGTAGCGAAAATAGAAGCAGGCCATGAAGATTTTCATTGCCATTAGCATGTACTTCCAGATGTCGGCGTAAAGTGCTCCTGTACACAACAAGTTTCTTGTGTTTTCCGCACCTACACAGAACGTCAGCAGTGTCACAAAAAGCTTGTCGCCACTGCGCAGATCGCAAAAAGGACCAAAAGCCGTGTGAGATGTATGCTCCACTTCTGCGCCCCCACAGTCTGATTTGGTCGCTTTGTTACGGGGCGGTTGAGCCCGAGGCTGCGGCCAAGTTTTATCAACAGAGCACTTATTATCTCCTTTGTGCAAACTACGCTGCACGGTTTGAACTGATGTAATAATACAAACAGCAATCCCAGCTTATTATACAACGCGTGTCTCAACAGCTCGTCGGAACACCAACACGATGAAAGTGTTTTCTGAACTATAAAGCGAGTGGTTCGTTTGCACGTTGAAGCATACCAAATCTGGAATGGATCAACGAAGATACATTTACTGACATACTGTATCCCACATTTGCACCAATTTTGTACAATTAGTAAGCGTTACACTTACACATCAAGAAAGTGGATGGCCGGACTGCATACGATTAGGTACAATATATCAAACTCTTAAAATATTAACACGGTTACTACTAGTATGTGTAGCAGTACATGCCGTGCTGATATATCGCATAGAGTCATAGACGATGTGATCTGGCCTGGAAACTGCCAAGCGTTTACATGCTTTATTTGAACCAAAGACTCTTACCGAATCGAAAAACTCTTCCCCACTTTGTCCTTTTCCGTCGCTTGCAGCTGCAAAAAATATTTACAAACCTTATTTCTCAATTTCTCAGAAATGCAAACCAATTTAACGGGTTCTGAGGTACTAATGACGCTTCTTATGACATAACAGTGGCACGCTCAAAAATTAAAGCTGACTTCATCAGGTTCTTCTGACTAATGACTAAATTCAGAACCAGGCTAACATCAACACAAGTGTAGCTGCTGGGATGGTACTACGTAAAAAGCACCGCAACCTCTCAACAACAACAAAAGACACGAAACTGGACATGAGCAGATGTGCCGTCAAACATTCACCACCATTACCTGCACGTGGCATTGACTCATGCACATTAGTGATTGGATGTTATCCAACGCAGGGCAAAGTAATTTGACCGATGCATCAGCATTTCGATATAAATCGTGCCGATAAACGATGATGCCTGTGTATCATATCGGCAAATGCCCACTGATATATAACGGAAATATTTGCTCGGTCACTACGCTACCCTTTCACACGGAAGCTCGAGTTTAAACCAGCACTACTGGGATTGTTTACGATGAAAGGACATGTTAGTTGCAAGGAGGCAATGCTAGAAAGCTGTGCTTCCTGATTTTAACCTAAAATGGGTAAATTTTCATTATTGAACGATTATTTTGCAAAAATGCAAACATTCCTAAGCATTTCTTCAGTTGTGAGCTATTACCATTTTCTTGTAAGTTTGTTTAATATGCAGTGCACTGCAGTGCAAATGTCTTTTAAAGAGGTACCCGTGCGTTTGCTGGTTATCAAACTTTAAATAACAATCAATACACACTTTTCGCATGATACTTTGGTTTGATCTTAACAGTATTTTTTTGTATTTTCTGAAGTAAATGGAATTGTAGGAGAGGCAACTTTTACCGACATGACACGTTTAATCACAAAACGAAGCTTATAAAATAGATACTGTGACTTTGTATCAACACGTCTCTGGAAGGTATACAAGTGATTCAGGGATTTTTCTATGCTTCATTGGCCTAAATAACAATTTGCACATGCATGCCAACTACATTTTTAATACACTGATGATAATCTTCTTAGTCCTTTACGGTACGACTAGCAATGATGCAAACAAACCATCAAAACAATGCACTTTTTGCATAATATTACAAAATGAGTGCTTCTTCACATTTTCAAGATCGAGGCCACTTTCATTGGGTGCATGTTGAAGTAGGTACAAACTAAAAACTACCTTTTCAACTTTTTGCTTGTTCTAACAACTGTATTTTAACACTGCAAGCATTTTTGGTGCTGCTGATTCAAGCTAACCTTTGAATTCGAACCATCCAACATTGTACAGGCAACAGTCTCCTCACATTACTAAGCTTTTTCAAGTAAACAATATATTTTCAGCACAGGTTATTCTGAATAACAGCATATTAAACCTGTTCAAGAAATCTATGTTCATATACATTGAGTAATATGAAGAACTATATATCAAAGCTTGAGGATAAAATACATTTAACTGTGCTGTCTGCAAAATGAGAGGTTCATGATTTTATAGCTCGTACTTTGGAATATTACCTTTTGAAAAGAACCAGCTAATTTCATTTATCCACTTTTACAAGTCTTACATGCAATGACAGTAATAATTTAGCTTTCTAAGTCGATTCAAATCATTCTTATTAAAAAAAGAGCGGAAGCTAGTTTCATTTATGCCAGTACAGTACATGTCACTACATGTCTTGCTTATATGCTGGACACACTCATCACATATGTGACTTCATGTGACCACAAATTAGTGGTTTTTGATTCCACAAAACTTTTTTTTTAACTTGAAATTACCACAAAAATATCATTTTCCTGTGTGAATATTTTGTTTATATATGGAGACTCAGCAGACTGCTAAACCTTTTAAATGCTTCAGGAGTGAAAAAAGCAGAGCATTTATACACAACTGAGTTGTCAGGCACATTAAAAATCCACGACAAAGTTTTAGTTCTGACAAAATATCTTGGTTTCTTTACCTTTGCATGCAACTGTCTTCATTAGCTTTGGTTTTGTATGTTCTTTGGCACTTTTTGCACATTAATGGTTCCTTGAGAGCAGTGTTTCTAAACGTTTTTCTACCATGCCTCCCTTATGCAATTATTGTCCTTTGTTTCAAATTCTCTTTAATAATTTTTTATATATTTATTGGTAAAATACTTCAAGTAATTTTTAAAAACAAATGTATTCATTGGTGAAACTTTCCATGTTGTAGAGCACATAAGGACTTGCTCACCCCTGGAAATTTATTAATGCCCCTCGGTTAAAAACCACTGCTTTAGAGTTTAGACACCAAGAAGTTGAGTCAAAATCGTTGAGAAAGTTTAAATGCTGACTGTCATTATGGTTTTGCTTCAGATGCATGGTATGCTAAAGCAAAAATTGTCTTTATAGGATTTTCTGTTAATTTGTGAAATCAAGCTAATAAAATTCTGGTGTGTTTACTTTTAGCACTTTAAGTAAGCAACCAAAAACATATACTTCTAAAGCACACAAATTGCAATGACATATATCAGCATGGTCCAACTACTTTTGACCTATGGGCCATTTTAGAAAAACGTGATAACTTGTGGGCCACTTCCAATAAAATGTACAAAACAACAGATTCACAACATGTAAAACTAAAAAAAGGAAGATATGAGAGCTCATCATTGAAAATATTACACAATAGCAAATAGCAATTTATTACAAATCTCTGTCAGTGTGATTGAGGCTTCTCTGACACTATCATTTCTTTATCAATACCAGTGTTGTTAGTGGTAACAAATTGGAGACTATCATCCATTGTTACAACTGCCAGGGTTGCGGCGTCGGAGCTGGAGTTGTAAAGGAGTCAGAGGGATTGAGGTGGAGTCGGAGTTAGATTCCTAACAACACTGGGAATCGGAGTTGGATTTTTGTCCGATTCCAGATGCGCACTTGGATCATTTTTTACATCACATTCCTAAATTGCGAATTTCTGTTGAAATAGTACAATTTCTTTTGAAACTTTTATTGAATCAGAGATTTCTTGCTGTGTACCACAATTGCCATTGATTTTAATAGCCAAACTTCATTTCCTTTATGTTAAGGAGTCAGAGTTGGAAATTTTGGAAAGGTCTGAGTTGGGAGCTGAAAATTTTGGAAAGTCGGAGTCGGAAATTTTACCTCCGACTTCGTAAGCCTGTTGACTACCATTCGATTTATGTTTTTAGATTTGACTTGCTTGATAGTAGAAAATGTACTCTCACAAATGTATGTGTTTCTGAACATGGAGTGCATTTCTAGTGTGAAATCTATTTTTTCTAACTAATTTCCAAAAACTCTCCATAGTCTCTAACTCTGTTGATATTGTACATTTTCATTAACAGATGCTATGCTTGTTCTAACTAAAATTACCTATTGCAGGGATGGGCAATTAATTTGGTTCCAGGGCCACTTTGAGTAGGCCGCGTTTAGCAGATAGATTGACATGTTTATTTGGCGGTACTGAGCTCATTGCGCCAGACGTACTCTTTGGGACAACGAATGCTTGAGCAACAAAACAACACAGTGGTTATCCAGATAGGTACCCCAGCAGAGGGTTAGCAGTAGGCTATTACTTCTAACTTGATTGTAAAATAAATAAACAAATCAAAATGGTACACAGAAAATATTTATTTATTGTTCTTGTGCAAATGCACTTTATCCAGTGCAGCAATTCAGTGGGACAAATGAAACCTCACACACTTTTCAACAAATATAAGATTTGAAGATTATTCCTTAAATGCTTCCGTAGGCCACTGAAAACGCTGTGGTGGGTCACATACAGCCCACGGGCCTGTAGTCGGACCACACTGACATATATGATCACATATGAACGAATGACAACACCATGACAATTTCAGCCGCATGTCTCATTAGCCAACGTAAATGTAACCTTGATCTGGATCTAGGGTCACATCATTAATATTCCACTTGATTTACCATTCCATTCTACAAACCAATTCTTCAGTTGTTTTGTCAATAGAATTTTCATTTTAGAATTTGCTAAAATCAAACTGGGCTAAACAGACAAAGAGACATCACAAAATTAATATTTGAATAATGAATAGTTCACTTCAAAAAACTGCAGAATATGCAGGAAAATACCATCCAAATAAAATATAAGAGACCAAAGCCTGCAAAATGTCTTTTTACATTAATGCATTGCACTAAAGCATCAGCTTTTTTAAGTAAATTCACACGCACCCACTAATTTTAACTGAACTCTGAATTACCTGCCTATACGGTTAAAGATTTACTTAAATTTGTGTTATATATGGTTTTTCCAATTTAACATTGCTTTCTTGGAAATAGTAAAAGATACCCCTAGTTATAAACTGATTTTTTACAATACTAATGAATACTATTTTTTATCTCTGCCAATATTTTTGGACTGCCTTCCCCTTCCAAAACCATATTCACTGGACTTTTGAAATACACAACTTGCATTTTCAAACCAAACAAAAAAATTTAAATAAAATAAATTTAGTCTTTATCCCAATGGATCATAAACATCTCCACATGCAGTAAGGAATCACGAACTGATGACTTTTGCAATCTATGGGCAGGTCAAACATTCATAGTTGTTACAATTTTTAGGTTTTTATTGAAACACTATTCACTAACATTTCTCGGTGATATAAGCAACAATTTCCAAATGATGCTAACCATTAACAATGCATATTCAGTATTTGCTTAGAAAGGTTGAGTCAGCTGATTTGAAATATGACATTTGGGCAAAGAAAAGTCAATAAAGTCAAAATTTTTCTGCTATTTGAAAAGTTTATGACAGGCCCATAAAACAAATTTCACACTGATACCATGAGCCATTCCAAAGCTATTAGGTCAAAAAAAGTCAAAATTCATCATTAGGTCAAAATTTTCTTCCAGCAGAGTTTTTTCTCATTATCAATATTTTATTAAAGTTACAACAACATATTTTAGTATGTTTTTGCAAGTTTAGTTGCAATTCTGAAATACTTCTTTTTTTGCGACTTCTGTGATAATAATGTTGTGCAGCCGACTACTGGATGACTTGAATATTAAGTAAACTGGACATGGCCCAAAACGTGGTCTTACAGTACTTGGTTTGTCAAATGGTCAATCCATTATGCATATATAGTGTTTTAACTTTATGAGATTCACAGATTTGACTCTACACTAGTTATTAATCTCTTTATCATTACATCATGCCTTAGGTTAAACAACCAAATTCTTTAAAATTTTGAAATATACTTCATGAACATGCTTCTGAGTTTACCTCAACACGTAAGGGTGAAATATTTTGCAAATTCTATGACTGCTTAATGAAATGTGACAAAAAGTTTATCGTGGAAGCACATCGCCATAGTGCAAAGCATCAACAAAGTTCGTTTCATGAAATTGAAAATAGGACACTTTTAAAACATGCTGTACTAGATTTTGCAGATAAACTACTTTTTGTTCCATTGCAAACCTATCAGTTTGTTTTCTAATACTGTATATGAATATGCTTTGCATTGCACATTTCAATTGAAAACACTGAAAAGTGATAGGTCAAAAAGTCAAAATTTTAAGTTTTTAGGTCAAAAAATTGGTTGCCGTAGCTATCATGCAAAAATCTGTCACATATTTCATTGCCAATATCTACTAGCTATAGCTTTACAATGCATTTTAATACATATGAGGCTAAATCATAATTAGTTATTAAAGATAAGCACTACTTAAACACTGAGGAAATATATCATTCACACACACACACACAGGTTCTTTTAGAAGTTGTGGAAATGTGCAAAGTGATTAACAATGGTTATTACACTTTCTTACAACTATGCCAGTTTTAGTAATTATGCTACTCAAGGTGCTGCATAAAATGTATGCATTAATACACCTCACATGCAGATACTTATGCTTGACGACTTTTACTCATAGTTATTCAACTGGTAGACTCAAATAGTCACAGCTATAAATTATATGCATGATGAAACAAACAAGTTTTGAAAGCTGCTTTAACTGAAGCAGACCATCAGCATAGTGCGCATGTGGAAAATGAATTAGGGAGCACAAGCACTTTCTGACAATTTTGTGTAACTATGATTTGACATATTAATAACCTTGTTTAATGTTAACCTATTAGAAGCTTTCGAAAATTGTTTTCCTTTTCTTTGATAACATATAGACTTAGACATTTTAAGTTGCAGATTATACAAACTCAAAAATGTTAAGCACATTTAGACAAATGTTTTATACATACAGGTTAAAATTGATAATTAACCTTTTATGACTTGTTTGCCAACAATGAAAATTCATTTTACAGATCATCAAGTGGTTATGAACTATACTTTAACTATGCTTTAATATTTTTAAATGAAGTACTTGAACTTAGATTATTCCTTTCATATATGGAAACTATTTACTTTTTGTGGCTTCATTATTTGAATATGTAAGCATGAAATTAGTTTTATTAATTATTCTCACCTTGTTGAGCAATTCTCAAAGATTTATGAAGATTAGAAATTATTAGAATTACAGTACTTCACCCTTAATCCATAAGCTTATATCTGCATGTTAACATTAAAAAAGTTCAGGTTTAACTCACATTTATTCAGTAATTTTGCTTTCCACAACATAAATAAAGTTTCAGATGTTGGCTTAGGCTATAGAGTGTGTAGGTAACACTTTGTTACCATGACAAATATAGTGTATTTAACAGATCCTATTTAAATCATTAGCCTTAGATCGATAGGCTATTACAACAAATTTTACCTTGAAGCATTTGCTCTAATTTCCTTCTGTCAACCCTGAATCTTTCCTCAGTCCATTCAGGATCTTTAACCAATTCATTTTCACCATCTGCAGATTGGTCATCATCTTCTTTTGATTCTTCACTAACAGACCTTTTCTGTGGGGCTGGTATTTCTTTGACAGCTGTTGCATTGTTATTAGTTAATACTTCCTCTGACTGCATGGCATTTAAATGATGACAATTTTCAACGTCAGTTCCAGACACATTATGTTCTGAGTCAGATGTTTCTTGCAATCTCATCACAGATTCTTCTTGTGATTTTACTTCTGCAGATGAATGATCATTGATTGTAGCACTGTCCAACGATTGTGCACAGCAGTTAACATTCAACTTTTGTGATACACTACCAGACTTTTCAGTGGAAGTTGGTTTACATATATTTCCCTGTGTCGCATGCAAATTAAAATCACAATCCAAAGATGATGTAGGCCTATCAGCAACCTTTTGTGAGTCAGCAGTATTTACAGTTTTCAAACTTTTCTTGAGGTTGCAGAAGTTGTTATTGTTGTTGTCGTTGTTACTGTTTGCGTTACAGTTCGTGTCAAAGCCTGGGGCTGGTCGGCTGATGTTATTTTTGCTCAACAGTATTGCCTCTTCCGCTGCCAGCAATCCTGTAGCGGTCGTCAAGCTTGTTTCACCTAAAACGGCGCAAGCTGCCTCAGTGCTCCATGGAGCTTTTTCGTCGAGTATTTCGCACGAATTCACCGCCATAGGTAGCTGTGTCAACTAACCGTACGTCGCAACATTGTACGCGTACTTGGTCAAATCTGCAGATAAAAAACAAAACGGGATACAGCTTTGCCAACCTTCTTTGATAACTCGAATTGCTTCTAAATACAGTCCGACGTACCACTGCCACCTACTGTAAACGCTCTGTTTAGAACAGAGATGATTAGGTCAGGAGCAGGAGTGCCTGAGCAGAGGTGAACTGAGCACCCCACCACAGGTGGCCAGAGTCACTTTTTCAGACTCCGACTCCGCTGCCGTTCCAAAACTTTCGATTCCGGATCCGTCAATTTTTCGAATGTGAGAATCTGACTCCTGTTCTGACTCTAGCTACAATCATCGATCCAACCGTAAATTACCCATGTTTTTTGCTTAAGAAATGACCACACAGACTCCTGCCACTGCCGAAATTGAAAAGTGACTCCGGATCCGGGTTCGTTTTTTCACAAAATTTTGACTCCGGATCCGGGCCGAAAGAAAAACGCAGAATCCATCCGGAGTCGACTCCAGGTCTCCGGATCCGCTGCCTTCTCTGCAGAGATGAGCGGACTGTGAAATTTTCAATCCGAGTCCAATCCTGATCTGCAAAAGTTGAATCCGTTCCAGTCCTGCTCTGCAAAATTTTTGAAAATCATCAGTCCAATCCAGTCGTGATCCGCCCATACAAAACCATACATTTTATTTTGCCTCATGAGGCGAAGCAGACACAATCTCATGAAACAAAATAGACACAATCTTTTGGCATTCCCAAAATTTAATAAGGCAGTGTTTATTTTGCCATCAGAGGGAAAAGCACTGGTGGAGTTATTTGCCATTAGGTGCACCCAATTGGTAGTATTCGAACCTCTCTGGTGGCGTTGCATTGATTGTGTGATTCACGACGAATGGGATGTGCGTGAAGAACAATAATATATGTATGTGGCGTGAACAAGCAATAATAGAGTGATCGCGGCGCGTGAACTCTATTGTTGCTTACTACCACGGTGCGAAGCTTTGCACACATGACGCCCGGGCTTTTCTGATCGCAACAGTAGAATTGGTCAAGTGACAAGGATGATAAACTTGGGTTAGTGCATGCTGGTCTCTCTGACATGGCCTAACACACTGAACCTGGACCCAAAACCTAAACCCAAAAGTTAAACCCATAACTTAAACTCAAAACTTAAACCGAAAAGCTAAACAAAACCCTAAAAAGAAACCCTAAACCTAAACCTGAATCTTTTCCAAGAGTACATAAAAAGTTCTCCCATAGGTGTGATCTTTACCACCTAAGCCAAAGCAAAGGGTGAGAGCAGAACTACTGAACACATGCACAGCAGGCATAGACACTAACACCTTGACTACGTTCACCTTGTTGCTAGTAATACGAAGTCAACGCTACATGTGAAGTCTGGACAAAGTTGGGGTAGATGATGACATGGATGCCGATTTTGTGCATTTGACCTAACATAACCTCGCTCGATGAAAACGCTGGAAACACTGCTCGTTTCTGCGACAAGGAAGGTAGTGTCGGAGGGAAGTTTCTGCTGTACTCGACTGATTCCGTTATAAACATAAGTTCTAAACCTTAAGCATAACCCTTAAACCTGACCGCTAGACCTAAAGCCCAAACGAAAAGCAAAACGGAAAATATGAAGGGAAAAGCATGAATATTTGTTCAACAACTATTACCAAAACGAAATTCCCTACGCTGAGAGCCGAACCGAAAAGCATTGGCATACGAGCCCTTAAACATGTTTGTTAGGCTACGAGGCGCGTTATATCCGAGCCGCTTCATGCCAGGCGAATCGGTAGTTACTAAAACTTACTACCTTGACGCAGAAACCAGCTGTGTTTCCAGCGTTTTCATCGCGCGAGGTTACCTTAGGTCAAATGCGCAAAATCGGCATCCATTTCATCATCTACCCGAAGTTGAATGCATAACAAAATCGTCCCAGCAGAGCTTTGCCATTGATAGCAAAATATACATTACCATTTAGAAAATCTGCAAATAAAAATTACAACTAAAATGTTTGATGTGGTTAGAATAATCACATCAAAACAACAAATTTTGTCCTCCGATCCAGTCCTGATCCGCCAATTTTCAAATAAATTGCAGTCCGATCCAGTCCTGATCCGGCCAAAATTGGTTTCAGTCCTGATCCAGTCCGATCCAGTCCTGATCCGTGCTCATCTGCTGAGCACGGACAGGACTGGATCGGACTGGATCAGGACTGAAGCCATATGGTCGAAGCAAGACTGCATGGGACTGCATTGTTTTAAAAGGTTGGCGGATCAGGAATGGATCGGACTGAAAAAATTTTGTTGTATTTAAGTCAGGATTTACTTAAGGAAAATTTTAGGTACCCGGTATGGACCTGTAGGGACCCGATTTCTCTAATTTTAAGGATCCGATTTTCTCTGATTCTAGGTACCCGATAATCATTTTCGCTGATTCTTGGGACCCTATTTTCAATTCTAGGGACCCGAATCGGTTCCCTAAAACACCTTGAAAAAACTAATTTATGTGATTATTATGAACATATCAAAAATTTTAGTTGCGATCCGATTTTATAGATTTGCTGAATGGGAATATATTTTGCCATGAATGGCAAAAGCTCTGCTAAGACAATTTTGCAATTCGAACTGTGTCCACCTTTATGCACAACAGTGGTTCCCAAAGTGGGCGGTACCGCAAGCTTGGGGGCGGTGAGAAACTCTAGGGTGATGGTGAAGCAGAAATGGGCGTTTGGGGGACGATAGGAGACCCAGTTGATAATTACATTTCTGTTGTCTTACTAACTTTGAGTGACCAAACGTGATAAAAAACAGTATGATCAACAAGCATGTATGCATGTAATTTGGAAACAAAAACTTAGCGTTTTAATAAATTAAGTTTTATAGTGAAATGCACGAAAAAATTGTGTTGATATCTGTGCTAGACATGGTAGGAGGGCGATAGAAATTTGTTTGTCAGAAAAGGGGACGCTAGCCAATAAA
>JGI24159J19872_10002723_pt1 | contig 21355 bp, 12 predicted proteins | sample Ectturendosymbi4_FD_19872 | JGI IMG/M metagenome (IMG submission 19872) | reverse complement strand
GAAAATGCAAAAGGGTGTTCACGATACACAACTTTGAAAACACTGAAAGTTGGGAAGACAAGGCTGGCAACACATAAAAGTTAGGCAATAGCAAGTTCGCATCGCCCACACCTCTTTAGTTTCGCGCCCCATTTCTCTGCATTCACCATCAATAAACTACAGAGTTTACCCCTTTGAAAGTTTCACACCCTCGTCCTTTGAAAAAATGCTTGGTAGCTGGTATCTTGAATTTGTTCACATTCATGTCTTTGTGGGAATCCATGAAACTATAAAAAGCAACCAAGAACATTTAAAACACTAAATTTGTTTTAAATTTCATCCTTTTAACTGCAAGAACATAGCATACAAAGGCATCCAATTAGAGACTTGTTTTGAAAAGCTTTGAGGCTGGATGAGTCAAGGCTGCCCTCATCTTGCATTGAGACTAGTTGTTTGAAAAATGTGCAAAAGTAGGAAATAATTCATCATGTACCTTATCGAAAACAGTACTACTACAGCAAGTAGCCTACACAATTGCTTAAATCTGTGCTAAGAAAAAACGGTTCAAGCTACACTGGCCAAGAGCTGGCAAAAGAGCGTAAACATCACCTACCATGTCTGCCTTAAACCAACCATTTACTAGTCAAGCTTCAAATGACCTGTGACTTCATGCAGAGGCTAAATCAAACCACCTAAAATACCTGAAATATCTGTAGAAAAAATTAGCATTCATAATAGTCAAAATTGCCATTTCTGCTACGTGTTAAGAAGCATGAATGCAGCCTTGATTATTAACAGTCTTTGCAGCGCAACACCAGCAAAACAAAATTACTTTGCAAACTAAGAAGAAAATGTCCTATAAAGTAAAAGATGTAGCCTAGTGTGGTCCCTGCTATAAAAATTGCATGTTGTCTTATTTTCTGATGGAAATGTTCACTAATGTACTATTTTCATAAATTAATTATCAATATACCAAATACTTCAATCACTAAAAATAATCATTTGGTATAAGAAATTACCATTTGGTAGAAAACGTTGTCATTAGGTATAAGTAGGCCTATTTGCTCTTATTTTATAGGGTCTTTTCAGAACTTTGTGGTAGAAATTTAACCGATTCTACAATTTTCTTAGGTATAGAAGTTGGTTTGAAGTTTTCTTTATTTGCTCATTGGAGATGGTGGTGGGGTCGCTTTGAAAGGACGGTACTTACACATTACAGTTGCTGTTGGGGGCCCCTTTGACAGCATAGTAGCCTACTTGCACATTGCAGTTGCTCTTTGGGTCCCCTTTGGAAGCATATTACTTGCACATTACAATTTCTGGTGGTGGCCCCTTTGAAAGCAAGGTAGTTGCACATTACAGTTGCTGTTGGGGGCCCCTTTGAAATCAAAGTACTTAAACATTACAATTGTTGTTGGGGGCCCCTTTGAAAGTAAGGTACTTACACATTACAACTGCTGTTGGGGCCTCTTTGAAACCATGGAATTTTGCATTATAATTGCTGTTGGGGGCCCCTTTGGAGGTAAGGTGCTTACACATCACAGTTGCTGTTTGGGGCCTCTTTGAAAGCACAGTACTTACACATTGCACTTTCATTACAGCCCCTTCAATGAAGTTTAAAAGCGGAGTACTTCCACATTTCAATGACTGTTGGGGGCCCCTTTAAAAGCAGATTATCTTCAAATTGCAGTTTCTGTTGGGGCCCCTTTGAACGCAAAGTACCTGCACATTACAGTTTCTGAGTGGGCCCTTTGAAAGCAGAGCGCTTACTTATGATCTGCTTTGTAGTACATGATATGAGCGAATAATACGTTTTTCATCAAAAATAACGACAATTTACACGCGTAACACCTCAAGGGGGGTCCCAAAAAGGGGAGGGGGTGCCTCGCTCGCCTCCCCTTAAACACACCACTGTGGCTGCTATTGCAGAGAATATTGCACTGGTGACGAGTCAATGACAGTATCTCTGGGTAGTCGCTTTCCTTCATCAACCCAACAAAGTTGAGCACGAGACTAGCTTATGACCGACCGGATGAAGATCCCAGCCTACCAGCTTTGGTGGCGGGTGATTAGCCAACTGTACCACATAAACGGCTAAAATTGAACAACCATTAAAATTCCATGCGGCAAATGGATCCTTCCAAAATAAAAAAATCAGATCTCGAAACAGCAAGACTTATGATTCCCATGGCAACAGCTTGGGCATGACCCATGACCCCACGAATTCTCTTCTAATCCGAAGAATGGGCGTCATAAGGACTTTCCAGGAGCAATAGAGAATTTTTGCAGGTTGGTCAAAGGATTTTCTCCAGGGGGGCCGTCAATAGTGCTAAAATTTCATTTTAGCAACTCGAAACTAAGAGATAAACAATTCTCTACCAATAGGTCAATAGGAAAATACGCTGGTATCTATTTCAAAATCCATGGGGCCAAGGCCTCTGCCAGCCCCTTCTGACGCCTATGACCCGAAGTACTATTCAACCGGCTCAAAAATGAACCATGAGATTCAGTTAGACAATCTACAAATGTCGTGAAAATAAACCTAATCGCTAACTTCTACAGCGTTCCTGTCACCATGTTTGTTATAAGTATTCTCCCTGTATTAGGGACCAAGAAATTCTCCTGAAGACTCCTTTCTTGCCGTTTTTTGATTTTGTGTTAGTACGTACTTCCAACCTCAATATTAGGAATATTCCCATGTTGAATACCATCATTACATGCTCAGAGCCCAGTAAGTATTACATGTAGAGACTCAATGCAATAATGTAGTGACCCCCGAAAACAAGCTTGTTGTCCTTTTTCCAGGTGGAAATCAAAAAGGTACACCCAATTTTCATTGATACCCTCCAAGCCGTGGCCTACCTAATAGGGAGGAGATTGTGCTTGTCTAACCAAGGCTCTGTAAAAAGCTAGACTCTAGACACGCGCATGATATCATGTACTTTGCATTACTAGTTTCGTGGGAATCCCATGGCACGTGACGTGCACAAGTTGCCATGGGATAGGATAGAAAAAGTGTCTCGTCGAAAATGCATGTAAACCACCTTAGGTATAAATGTGACGAGTTTATGGTGTTGACATTATTATCGGATGTTCCTACTGAAGAAAAATCCTAAAATGTGTCAAGGATTGTTTTGAGGTTTCGATGAAAACAGAGTTTTAGGAACTTGAAAATGACAAATGACACTACATTTGATAACTTTCCTTCAGCAAGAATAACACAGTAGTCCCATCGCTTCGGCTTTGAACCATCCTTTCTTAGATTTCCTCCGTATGTCATGGTCTGGCTCTGAAAACTACTACAGGGGAAAAGAGCGAATGGCGAAGGCATGTGTTGTGAATGACACTGCTGAGGGAGGTGTGAAGTGGTTTGAACATTGCAGTTTGTGATGTTCTCCACATGAAGAGGAAACTCAACTGATCTGCAGACAACCAAAACAAACAACAGAAGTCACGCACTCTCTGTTCCTATTAGCCTAAATAAACGTTTCGTTGTCGTTTGATGACATGATTCTGCTTATATTTTGCGATTTCGTGTTCGAAATATCACTTGAAAATGACATGCCATTGAGTCTCTCTTCCGGTCTGAATTTAAAGCAGAAACGTTTTAAGACTAACGTTTCTATGTAACGGAACAAATTGAGAGGGGATCATATGTGGTTGCTCGTCATCAAATTTTGTCGTTTTTTGGGCCACCATAAAAAACGTGTTGCAATTCAAAATACCGTAAATGTCTCCTTGTTGTTTTTCATTTCAAGTAGGAAAGCATCTATAAAACCGCGAATGTCTTCTTCTTGAAACTCTTCTTCATGCTTTTCGACTTCTTTCTCGAATGAACCTAGCACGAAAAGGTGTTTGAAAGTTTCGTCTTACTTTTAGTTTTACAGAATGCATCTATTAAAGTATCACGTTCTAAGACAGCCGTCATACTTGGACGTGATTTTCAAAATTTATCTTTTCATGATAACTTTGCTGTAACTATCTAAAATATAGCTTTGAGCCGCCAACAGGAAAATCTATGGTATTTTGCATTAGGAACTTGAAGTTTGTGTAAGGCAACGTAGCCACTCATCCACTGCGTTGAAAAGTTGAGGGCATTCGTTTTAATGTTGCAGCATTTAGTAAAATATTGCTGGATGCCATCAAAGAGATTTTCAACTCTTCACTGTTTCTACATTTTCTAATTCTGCCTTTTTACTAAAAAAACATTTCCCCTATATTGTTCCGGTAACACAGCTGAAAATAAGAAAATAGAATTTCGTCAACTTGTTGCATAATCAGACGTTAAATATTCCACGCAATTCCCCACTTCGGAAAATAGGTCATTTGATTTAAGAAAAAATCTTGTTTGCTTATGGTTAGTTTTTCAGATAGTTTCCAAATAAGACACGGGTTTTATACAACATGGGAAGCGTTTATCAAAAAATACGCAATTAAAAGTGCCATTGCCAACACGAAAATTTACTCAAAATTATTTTTGGTAATTTTCTAAAGAGTTTTTTTGAGTTTTTCGGAAAGTTTCGAAGCAGAAAATTCATCGACACTAATTAAAAATCTCTGTACATCAGAGTAACGACCAAACATAGTTGAAAGCTTTACATGAACTAATTTGGTAAAAAACGGTTTGTATATTATCCTAAAAATGCACTTTAAGTTTCAAGTTTTTCTAACAGTGCTAATGTTGTGTTGACTGGTGAATGCACAAATTACAAGCTGACACATACTCTAGCAAAAACATGCTGACAATCTGGCTTCATTTCATGTTTAGACGTTCTTTTGAAACGCTCAACACCAAAACATTTCACTGTCATGTTTTTTGATTCTATTCTGTGTGATGTTGCATCTGATAGAATCGCATAGGCACGAGAGGATGATTCGAGTGGTAACAGAGACACAAATTGACAAACAATAACTTTCATGCGGTGCGTAATAGTTTGGAGCCAGAACAAATGATAGTGTGACGTCACTATTAAGCATACCTATTCATTTGTTGACAAAATAGTGTTAGAAAGTACCAATGCTAACCTGTTCAAGAATATGGTCAGAGCACATTGGTGGGAAAACTGCGGCTCCGGAGCCGCCTGCGGATCGCCGACATGTTTCGTGTGGCTTTTCTAGCTCAATAGCAGTATTTCAAATTGATAGCGAATTGTCCCCTCATATTATAATGTTTGTTTCATTTATCGATGTATTTGGACGAATTCGTCAGGTTGGTTGCCAAGGAGTCTACGCGATTCGATGTAGGCCATTTTACGTAAAACGTGCATTCTTAATCGAACTGTATTTGACAATAAAAACTGATTTTGCGGCTCGCTGGTGTTTTGGGTTTTCTGCCAAAGGCTCTTCTGTTGAATAAGTTTGCCCACTACTGTCATAGTATGTGATACAGGGTCGTTGAGGAAATGTAAGGGTCAGAGATATCAATAGACATTGAAATAAACGAAGGTTACGTAAATTAGACTTCTTGACTTAGATAGCTTACGCTGGAGTTGAATTTATGCAAATTACAGTACGTTCACTGTCTACTGAAAGAAATCCTTTCACAGCTAAGAATCGGGCGCTAAGATCCTACAGAGCTGGTTTACATAAGAATTTCTGGAGAATGCAGTTTACAGAAAAAAAGGAACAGTGATTGTATTTATTTGGGGACCATGTGTCAAGCGAATTTTCTAACTTCTGCGAAATTTCTGACAAATTTGAAATTTTTGACGTAGTCGTCGGATAGTCCACAATAAGCGACAGTTTGGGAATATCTAACTACTGAAAAAGATTACACTTTCTCTTGGACGTCAATTATTTTTCTTTTTCTTGCCTTAACCAGGGTGTTTAGAAGTGATTTAGGGACCCGAATCAAGTCCGTAGAAAGGAAAATGGGGTCCCTAGGATCAGCGAAAATTATCATCGGGTCACTAGAATCAGAGAAAATCGGGTCCCTAGAATCAGAGAAATCGGGTCCCTAACATATTCCTTAAGAAAATCCAGCCCTAACCCTAATCAACATGTTCTCAGCATGTCTGATATCTCGCTGAACAGCCACAGCTTGCGAAAGGCATGGCCCGGAATATCACTCTGCATACGCACAGATGCAATGAACGCAGCGATTTCGCAAGTCAGAAATTTCGCTTGACATCGGTTGAACAGCACCACGGAAGATAGTATTGATCCCATTATAGACACTCGCATAAACCATGGAGCCACTCTCCTACAAGATATGACCTCACAAGCCACTCAGGCGGGGATAAAATACGACAAAAGTATCTGCATTTCACAAAGGAAATGAAATGCTCCGAAATATGATTGCAAATGCCATATTGCAGCGCAGCCGCCTTTGCAATATGTTGGCAAGCCCAAAATCGCTTTCCTGAGTGTACTGCAGAATTCTATTTTTCAACGCATTAACGGTGGAAGTGTCGCACTGCAAGCCGTAAATTTCGATGTACGCAATGTAGTGGATTTATGAAAATCGCTTGAATATAACAAGCATAATTTCATAAAATATTATTTTGGAAAGTTTGTAAACTCAGGCTAAAGCTTTGTCGCCAACCGTGCCGCAAAGACCCAAAGACAAAGAAAACAGAGAGTTTTTGCAGATAATTCAACTACACCTTGTGATAACTTGTCATCNAGAGACAAATTTTCAACAAAGGTATTTCGGCTGTGACACCTAATAGTATTCAGGATTTTCGTAAAAAGGCGTCCGATCTTCAGGAAAAATGTTCAGATAACTGAGAAACAAGATATGGTTGGGGACTAAGTTCAGTTTAATAAATTTGTGTAAAATAAACCATTGTTATGGTCAATTCCGCATTTAGTATACATTAAGAAGTATAACTTAGAAACTGTTCAATGTTTTACACTTGTTAATGTTTAAAACTCTTGTGTTACATTGGTTTATGTGACCATCCCTGTAAAAAATTTTAGTGACTAACGATCATTTTCAAAGTTCAAGATAATAAAAAACAATATTAGATCAACAACGAATCAAGGAACACTAAACAGTCCAACACTGATATCAGTTGAGAACGACATTTTTCGTAGACTTGAATTTTGTGACTTGATCCGTGACCTCAAACAATGTACAAGGATTAAGTTTAATACTTAGGTACTTCATATGTAGCATGCTGTAGATTATCGAGCAAACAATCATGCAGTACGAAAGCAAATACTCCTGAATGCTGATAAAAGGATTGTAATCTTAACAAGAGTTTTATGCCGTGTTGGTATCGTCATAAGGACCTCATGAGTTTCACTTGCCGCCGGGGTTCGAACCACATAATCCGCTCCTGGTCTTACCGCGTAGAAAAATGTTTTCTGCATTTTACCTATAAACCTATCACATTTACAGAAATAGTTTAGGAAATCATCGCATTTTTCTTAATATTCTTGCATTTGTTTCATAAAAAAAACTATAACTGTGAATATAACAAAACTTTTAGTTTGTATATAAAACGCTCTTAGTTTCGGTACGCCAAAACCTTTTGTTAGATTCAACTCAGGGAACAGATTAAGATCATTTTATGTGATTCTTATCAACTCAATCTTTCGCCAACAGCACGTTCACAACACTTTGAACGTGGTAGAAAATAGAAACAATAGTATTGAATACACCATGAAAAAAATGGTATGCTTACTTCAATTTTTTCTAACAAAGGACAAGTCCTGATAAGATGTTCGTTCTCTCTTTGTATGTTCGAGGAAAGGACGCATTTTGGTTAAGTTTAAAAAAAATGTTCTTCATAAGAAGTTATAATTGCCAATGGGATTTCATTGGCAACCTTACACACTTCTGTTACTCAAGTGTAATTTCAAGGAAACACAAATTGCAATGTATATTGGCAAACTTTAAAGTACAGCAAAATTCATACCTGAGTGGTATTGCGGTGCATTCGACACTCAATGAATGCCATGTGAACAGTACGTTTTACGTTAAAAATATTTACATTCAAAATGATCAGATTTTCAGACAAATATTTGACGGAAGGTCAGCGTGACTGCAAAATAGCGCTTTTACCTGTGTCCATGAAAAAAGTCAAGTAACTGCTTCTTAGCTAAGACCATCAAACGACTACACTGTGGGAGTAGTGTTTTCTAATTCAAAACGCTCACTAAATGTTGCAATCTTAAGTTAACTTTATGGTGGGTTTACGTAATTGCGCAAATCTTTTTCATATATGTGTGAAAAACAATGTGTTTTTATGATCTTCAGTTCACAAAGAGAGCACAAGAGCCAATTAACACATCTACTACGCCAGGAACAACGCTTGTTATCCAACAGGATCAACTCTCTTTTCAAGGAGCATATAGTGAATGATGTCACGGCAAATGTTTATTTTTTTCGAACACTTACAACGACTTCACCAATGCATTGGCAGAACAACTTGTTCCAGGTATCTAAATTCTCAACCAACCACCTTGAAATCAAATATAATTTACTCCCTGTGCCCTATAAAGAAAAAATCATCTCCGCTATTCATTGTTGAAATGTTAAACATGGCGAATAACGCTTTCCAGGCTGAGAATGATAAGGCCATAATAGATACAGAATTCCGTTTGACTGGAATCGCTACCGGATGTGGTTGTTTCAATAAAAAAGCTGTTATTGCACCTAATCAGCTGCAGTTGTGTTTGCTTGTTTTTGTTGTGCATGTAACTTCAACAACACCTGTGGCTAACGTGGAAAATATTTTAAGGGAGCCCAGGGTTTTGTGCATTTGTGAAAGTATGGGAATGTCTCTTCTGAGCAAACAGAGTTGGACAATTCACATACATTTAAAAGTACGGCCCTATTTCATTGTAGGTGTGATTTATGAGTGCGAAAATATTTGATTGGTTTCATGGGATATGCTATTAATAAAGTTCGTCTTCGACAAAAATGATACATTTCACACGCTTTTTAGCGCAATAACTCCAATTATGCATTCTTGTCGTGGGTATGTAACATCGACATGCGGCCAATGTTGCATTAGCTCCGATTCTACATGAGACGAAAGCCCCGGTTCCAACCATTTGGGCGTCCCGTTACTTTAGCGGTAAGCATAGGTTTTCACAAAATGAGGTGCGACGAAACCTTAAGTTCGCAGGACATTACACGTATTACCCAAGACGAAGTCGAAATCCTTCATCAATTCGTTGAAAACACTTCTAAATGGTGGAATGAATCGTAACTGCGGCATGAACATCAGAAATCCCAACTTGTAAGTTTCCTCCGGGTCGCTAATCCTGTAAATAATCAAAAAATCGTTTCAGTAACTTCAACATCTTTATTTCATGCACAACGTTTTCTATAATTAAAAAGTCATTACCATTTGCTGATGATTTCAACTGTTTTGGCGAACCATGGATGGTTGTAAGGAAAACGACGACCGAATACAACAGAACAAATAACGTTGGAAACAGTATCGCCAAGTTTTATCTGAAATCAAATCAGATTCAACATATTTGAGTTTAAGCCAGCTGATTTAAACACTGATTTAAGTTCTATTTCTACAAACAACTCACTGCAATGTCAAAAGGCTTTCCGTTCTGTTTCTGCAATTCTTCATTTAAATAATCTGCCTCTTCCAATATTTTGTCCTCCATGCTTCTTTTACCCATACCAAATCTATGAAACAGATCATATACCCAGGTGAGTAAAGTATCGTTTTTGCCTAATGTAAAGACAGGAAATGAAACTATTACTCGGTTGGGTTCATTGTCAACTAAGTCGGTTACGATTGGTGAACTGAGCGCTTCAATTTCCAAATGTTTTTTTCAATATGCAGCGGAAAATATTTGTCCAGTTGTTTGAGATTTCCATGGTAATATATATTGGATACATCACGATAATTTGATAAACTCTGCAACATTTCTTTTAGCAACAGCAAAGAGCAGTTAACAAGGATAAGGTAAAAACGCACAATTTTTAAAGATCCTGCCTTTTTTTGCAATTGTCATATAGCGGCACATACTTGCATGATGCCAAAAACAATTTTAGGTCCAACTATTTACTCGGTGTGTCTTTTAAAAAGATCTAGGTGCAAATATGAAGCTTTGAGACCTTGATTAGCCTGCTAGCCTAAGGAGTTGTGGAGTTATGGCGTAAAAAAGATCAAAAATTGGCTCAGCCACCTAGGGGATTTGTTTCTTCAATAAAAATATTTTCCTGTCAATATTTTGTGTTGAAATTGGGTGGGATGTTGTAAGACATTAAAAACACCTGTTCTGTAACTTTGAGACGGTTCGTGAGTGTTGATTGGCTGGAAAGTGGCTTGAACCGCAAAATAAAACAGAAATCCTTGGATTTTGCCCCGTTTCACCCCCACCAAAAAGAATTTAAAATTTTTTCATCATAATCGCAAAGCTAACGTCCTTATACCGACATTTTTATATAGCAAGTTTTGTTTCCAACTTTTTGGTATAAGTTCTGTGGCCTTTTGAATTGAAGCAACTCATTTTTCTTGGCAACGCAAAAACCGGTTTCCCCTAAAACGACGTCACAAGTGCGCGCAACCTACCTCAAAAGATTCGTCGCTGTCGTCCGGATCCGACGATGCTTCACTGACTCTCTAGCTCAATCCGTTCAAAACTTATAGCCCATCGTATTATCGCCGGCCACCGCGGGCGTTAAAAGGGTTTTGGAATTGACAACATTGCTAGCGCACTGGTGGTCAAAAGATCAAAACACGTGAAAGAACAGGGCAAAAGGTAGCAAGAAATATTTCACACAGAGGGGATCACGTTTTCAATTTCAATTTGTGCGTCACGTTTGTGATACTACTACCTTCACACTTATCCAGAGAGTGAAAACCGGGTTGTACCATCTACAAAAATACCGGTGTAAATGCTTCGTGCGTAGGTGGCTTATTTACGATGCCATAGTACGTGATTGGTGCTGCCATTGTATCTTTGTCATTTTTACAATCTTGATTTCCAAATACTGCGGTGCGATAACCATCTTGCAAAAAATTTGTTTATAGTTTGGCCAGCGAACGTTTTATGGAAAAAAAAGCAAAACAGATATTTCACCCAAAATTGGTTTTTTGAGTCATAACTTTGGATCCAGAAATGCTACAAAGCCAATTAAGGGCTCTAAACACTCGGATTATAGTCTAGCTTAAAATAAAACCTTGAGCCATGAAATCGGATCGTTGGATTGGTGCCAGGAGGCCGATGACGTCATCCAAAAGGCAAAAACTTACTCCCATTATGACGTCATCGACATTAAACAAAATCCAAAACTTGACAATTTTTTTAATCGAAACTACAAGACCTCCCGCATCTTTAGATGGTTTGAACAGCTCTCTACCTCAATCGGCTAGGCCTTGGGAGTTATGGTTGTGCAAAAATTCAGCAAGAAAAGCGGCGCACGCGGGACTGAAAAACCGTGTCGGTGTTCTCGCCTTACTTCTGAGGACATTTTCAGTTTAGTCAGTATAGACCAGGGATGGCCAACCTGTGGCGCATGCGCATTGGATGATTTGAAGTGGCGCATTGCACAGTTATAATCGTAATAAAGTAGGATAGTAGGCCTTTCCAATGTTTTTATCAATTTTTTTTCCTTCAAAATCCCTTATGAGATGCCTGTTATTATCGTGAAACAAACTTCCCAGGTGAAATTAAAACTCTTCATTTCGCAGTTAGTAAATGATAATATACAGCTAGTCTCCGTATTTAAAGGAGCGGATTGAATGACAATGGCAATATGAGAAAATGCACTATGAACATTTTTGCGAGACCAATTTGGAAATCGCTTTTGTGATTTTACTAAAGACTAAGACTGAATTTTGGGATTTGTAAATCCATTCTCACTTGGTGAATGAAAGATAAATGAAAATGCCAAGTAACATATAAATGGAACTTCTTGACTTCAAATCAAATTTAATATTATAAACGAAATTTGATGCGCTTTTTTCAGTCCTAGGGGAACTACGACTTGACAAATTTCTGGCGATCCTTGCCATGCAAAAATTTCCCAGAACTAAGAAAATTCGTTCATGTTATATGTATGTCGTTTTCAAACGACGTACACATGCAAATAAGCATTTTCGTCCAAGAAATTGATTAAAAGAAAAACGAGGTCGCGCCTCACTGATTCAAAATTGAATAATTTTCTGATGCTTTCAGTAACAAATTTAGCTCCAAACATTGAAAACCAGGTGAAGTGTTTGAAATCTCATTAAAAAGTAAGTAAACTTGAAGTTTATATGCTGTTTTACCAGATATTTCATTTGTATTTGATTATATTACCTCGTAGATCATTAATGATGTGAAGTAACATTGTTACAAGAAATGTCCGACGGTAGCCGCATCTCTACCCACGTTTGGAAAAATTGGCGCATGGTGCCCAAAACGTTGGCCACCCCTGGTATAGACTATAGGGCTATTATTGAGCAGTAGAGATTAACTGAAAGAAAAGTTTAGCACTGCTCTTAATTCGTAGATAAGCTCAACTGAAGTTTTCCACTAACCATTTTATGTAAAGTGCATGCGTTCAACATTACCAATGATTTTTTCATTACCCGCGAAGCGTCATCAATCCGAATTTTCTTTGAGTTTTCCAGAAGTCTCCGTAGTCTAAGAAAGCGATACCGTGTCCTTGAGTAAGCATGTCAACGATAGATATGCTCGGTCGTCCAGAAAATGAACTCCCATTTTTTACCAAGGCCTGCAAAAGGGCAAACCGGTTATTCCGTGGGAACAGTAAACAAATTGAATGAATATTTTTATCACTAAATTGTGGTGACGTGCGTTATGAAACTTCTTCATCAAACGAAAAGGTCAGAATGCAGAGATCACATTTTGTTTAATGAATTGCGCAATAATCAGTAGGTAAGCAGAACTCCCTGTTAGTAAAAAGCTGACACATCATAAGACCGGAAACATCTTTTGTTTGAATGCGACCTACGAGTTTTTTTGTGCGATAAGATTTTTATTATCGAAAAATTAAAAAATACACCAGTTTACGGCATTTATACAATTTTTCTGTAAACAATAAACAGCAGGGGCTTCTCAAACAGCGATACGTAAATTGACGTGGTGCGCTTGTAAAAAGTATTCTGCAACAAGCTGTCCTTCGAAAAATTTTCCACTGCAAAGATGGACTAGAAAAATGTAAGGCTCTTTGTGAATAATTCTTAGTTAGCCAATGCCAACAACTTCACAGAACTGAAAGTGTAAATCATTCAAACTCGCTTACGATAACGATGTTCGTTATCATGGATAATTAATTGGATACGGTTTGCAGTTTCAACCTAAAGTAGCTACACATTCAACTCGTTGCTGTTATGATCTGCTGCTGAACGACTTTAATTTCAGCCTAATAGGTCATGATATAAATTTTCAACACTACGCTTTCTTTTGTCAGAAGAAAAATTGCTGATCCTCACGTTTGGCTACCCATAAGATGAACTGACAATTTCCAGGCTGGACTCTGGCTGCATATTTTCGTGCAAACCGTCAACTGGATTCACTCTCTGCTATCCCCACCACAGTTTGATTTGAGTTTGGTGACAGATACTGATTTGATTTTGGTGACGGCAACTCCGCCTCACAATTGGAAGGTTGGGATTTCGATCCGCAGCCACTGAGTCAATCGCCGTAGCGCTCCTTGAGCAAGAGTGTTCACCTCAGCCGCCCCGGAAAGAAGCAAACTTCAGGCTTCGGCCTTGCGCCAACTGCCGTCATCAATATCATTTTTAATGGAATCACAGATGGTAGAATTATAATTCCTTTCCGTGGAGACTTTCGAGTAAACCATGTTACATGAGACTCACATGGCATATTGATTATCGCTTTAAATTTTGTTAAAATTAACATTTGGATCACTTTTCTGTTATTCAAGACATTTTATATGAACTAGTTAAAGTGGTAACATACTCCGTTATCGACATCTCTCACTTTTCGGACTTAGTATATAGTAGCCGTTTTGCTGGCTTCTTGACAATGCTTGTTTTGAATTTTCCTTAACAGTCTTGGTTTTAGCAAGTTTGTTTTTGTTGTAACACGATTAACAAGTAAAAATAGTTTTTCTAGTGATGCAGTAAAATGTGGCAAACTGCAAATACAGCTATAAGCAGGTTTTTTACGGCGTTTTAGCGTTTTAGGAATTTCAAATCGGGTCCCTAGAAACAGAGAAAATTATCATCGGATCCTTAAAATCAGAAAAAATCGGGTCCCTAGAATTAGAGAAATCGGGTCCCTACAGATCCAAACCGGGTTCCTAACATTTTCCTTAAAAAAAACCCTGGCTATAAGTATTGCAAACTCCGAGTTATCTAAGCCATCTTCGATGTTACGCCATAATACCCGAAATCAAGGATATTTATTGGATAAGGACACATGTTTGAACTATTGATATAGCTTCCAGCCTATTTTTTTGCTGAAACGTTTTGGCCATTTGTCTCATATTAGTATCAAAATTATCCAGAACAGCATTCACTGTCTAAACTGGATTGGATTTTTGGTTTTCATAATGCGACTTTAGAAGCTGTAAACGATTAAGTAAGTTGTAGTACTGTATTTTAAGTACAACGCACTGCAGTGAAGATTGCCTAATGTGGAAGGCTAAGCTATACGCTATGTATTAAATTGCCTCCTTTCCCTCTCCTTACTTGAGACTTGACCTACTTGCGGCCATGTAATACTTCAGATTGTAACTTGACATTTTACTCCTTTTCTAAATTGATTGCGATTGTGGCCAACACAAATGCACACATCTATGAAAAAAACGATCTTAACTATTGAGATGATCGTGTTGGAAGAACAAGTTTAGAACGCTTATAAAAACTTGAAAATGAAGATTCGGAACAACATGTGGTGGCATGAACAGCAATTTTTTTGGGGATTTTATTGCAACTAGCTAACATTTTTCAGCACAATAAATATTACCATTGTTCACATGTAGCTATGCAGAATTTTGATTGCTAGTTGAGGTCGTACGGCTTTGAACCTCGGTAATTGGTAATTAGGCATACATGAAAAACTACAGGAGCGCGACTTAACTCACAAATTTGTTTGTTACTGATATTTGATTATTGCATGGTAATTAGACATGCAGACACCTTGATTTGCTTACAATGGTACGTTTAATCTTAATATTAAGAATTGTTATTTACACGTTATTTGTGAAAAACAAGATCAAATTTGGGAAAAAATTTTTTGCATCCCCAAAAATAATCACTCCCGTACACCTATGATGATATTGATACGGGTGCAAAATCGGCTGAAGACGTTTTATTTCACCGATTTGAGTACTTTTTATTTTTCACCCTGATGATCGCATGTGAACACTAGCCTATAATAACCAGAAGATACGCTTATTTTACTATTATATTTACTATAGCACGTTAACAAATTTTTATCTTAAAAAAAACAGATTTGCTAGGATTTTTCAAAATTAAACCTAGACACCCAGATGGACTCAGAAAAACAGATCTGGGTGAAAAAAACCAGCAATGGGAGCCCTGGGTAGTTATACAGGAGGTTGAGTGCAGATATTAGAACAAGAAATATTGATAGTTGTTGCGTCACTTGTTCGATTACGTTATTGTTGCATCACAGTCATACGATGTTGCCGATGCACAGTTCACAGTACTGTAGAGTGGACTAAGTAGAAAGCAGACTGAGCCTGTCTAGTAGAGAGTAAACCATGTCACAGACCAGAGCTGCTGTTCAACCTTTGTGGGAATAAAGTAAAAACAATGTGAAACGCAGCTTATTACTATTTAGTCAAGCCAGATGAAGCAAAATAGCACATTTTCTTATGTGAAGCGAAATAATAACAACAGCGAAAGTGTGGACGGCAGTGGCGTGCAGAGCGCGGGGAGAAGGCCGCGCCGGCCCCAGGCATCCAAAGAGTGAAATTACAAAAATTGAGATGCGGTAACTAGATGATTTTCCTATCGTAAGTCTACTAACATGCTGCACGGATTTAATTTTACGAAACTTGATTTATTGTCAATACTAATTTTTATGTATTCAAATGCCAGTAATTTTCAGCTTCTTCAATACAAGAGACCTATACTTTAGGTGTGCGGCGTACACCCAATCAAACTGATAGTGACATGACTTCTTCCAGATCGGGCGATCAAGGGAAAATCACAAAAAAGGATTGAAAGATTAAGGGTTGAAAAAAAAACGGGTTTTAAAAAAACAATTCACATGGGTGTTTTGTTTTTGTTTAATTCGTTTTTTTGGGTTTTCTGAAAAGAAACAGGTTTTTGTTCCCTTTTTAGAAAAAAACACAAAAACCCTATTCTGAATTGTTTGTATTGCATCATGCAATATTACCATTTTCAGAATTACACAATAATATCTCGTTATACCTATTATGGTATTCAAACTTGAGGGTAAAAAAGGTACCCCATCTTGGGTCTAGGACATTTCGGCGATGCCGTTTCGGCGACGGGATGTTTCGGCGATGCCGTTTCGGCGACGGGATGTTACGGCGATGGTGGTCGGAAATGTTTTATATGAAAAAAAAGTGTGTTTCTGAAATACAGTACAACTGCCCTATAACGTCACTTCAAGGGAACGACGAAAAGCGTTGCTATGGTCGAAGTGACGACATAGCCGAAGTCATTATAGCTGAACTCCAATATACAAAAAAGATAGGGATTCTGCCGGGAATGAAGGAAAAGGGTCGTTATAGGCGAACTGTCGTTATAGCCGAAAACCTTACAGGCGAATTCTAATGTACTTCGAAGATTAGATTACAAAGGATGTTTGTTTGCCCTAAAGCTAAACCTGAACCCAAGGTTAAACACAAATTTATTTGAAGAATTACACAATAAGCGGTCCCATCAAAGGTATCATGTCGTAAAACGCATTTATCACCGAAACATCCATCGCCAAAACGGCGTCACCGAATTGTCCCATTCCGCCTCATCATTGTTTTCGCAAAGTTTTGTTGGTCAATTCACTCCAAAGTGGTATGGTTTGGCAAGTATGCACACAGCAAACAGAGAAAAGCCACTCCCACACAAACTGCCGTTTCACGTCAAGTTTATGTAGCCTACATGCCCTGCTAGTTCAGCATCTTTATAGTGTATTTTTTCAACATATGGTTTGGTATGGTCCAACATCAGCAACAGTTTGGATGCAGAGAAGGCAGAAAAATTGATTAAAATATACCGATTTACAGGGCTGTAGAAGATAACCAGTAGAATTTACTCAAACTGTTGGAGTTTTTCTTCTTTTTTTTCGAGTCCTTCACATTTCGTTGCTGTTCGTTTTGTTTCATTAAAAAAAATTTACAGTTAACTGTACGAGTGTGCTGCTTAATCTACCTACAACTTCACAGTACATTTTTCAAAGGAAAAGAAAAGAGTGGGATCTATGGTGGGTTTTATTGGTTTGTATCAAGTGGGCTTTTATAAAAGCACCCGGGTGGTTTTTTTGGTTGGGCCCAATTACATCAACCCTGAAGACAATTATGGACGTTTAATTGATTTTCTGAGTCAAATTTCAAATCTGTCCTATTTCAACATGCTTGGTTTAGCTGATTTTATGATGTATCCATATGCGTACGAGGCGGGGAGTCGGCCGCCCCCCCCGGGCTTGAAAAATTTCAGGGCAAATTCTGTTTTCAGGGCAAGCGCTATAGTTGCTCAAAAATCCTGGGTGATAAAAAAATATTTCAATGCAGTGAAAAATTCCAAGGCAACTGTTTTTCAGGACATGCGCAAGTGCTTAAATATCCTGAATGATAAGAAATACATATTCAATACAGTGAAAATTCCAGGGCAACTCTGTTTTTGAGGCAAGCGCAAGTTGCTCAAAAATCCTGAATAAAAAAAAATACATATTCAGTACAGTGAATTCAGGGCACCCTGTGTTTTACAGGGCAAGCGCAAGTTGCTCAAAAATCCTGAATGCAAGAAGTATATTCAATACAGTGAAAAATTTCATTGCAACTCTGTTTTTCAGAGCAAGCGCAAGTTGTTCAAAAATCCTGAATGTAAAAANTATATTCCATACCGTGAAAATTTTCAGGGCAAGCGCTAGTTGCTCAAAAATCCTGAATAATAAAAAATATATATTCAGTACTGTGAATTCAGGGCACCCTCTGTTTTTCAGGGCAAGCGCAAGTTGTTTAAAAATCCTGAATGTAAAAAGTATATTCNATACCGCGAAAATTTTCAGGGCAACCCTGTTTTTCAGGGCAAGCGCTAGTTGCTCAAAAATCTTGACTAATAAAAAATATATATTCAGTACTGTGAATTCAGGGCACCCTCTGTTTTTCAGGGCAAGCGCAAGTTGTTCAAAACTCCTGAATAGTAAAAATATATGCAATACCGTGAAATTTTTCAGGGGAAACTCTGCTTTTCAGGGCAAGCGCAAGTTGTTAAAAATCCTGGATGTAAAAAGTATATGCACTACAGTCAAAATTTTCAGGACAACTGTTTTTTTCAGGGGAAGCGCAAGTTGCTCAAAAATTGTGAACTGTGAAACATTTTCAATACAGTGTATATTCATTTGGGGACAATCCGTGTAATTTGGGCTAGTGCAGTTTGTAATCAGGATCAACGTCGTGATTGGGTACAGTGACTTTGATCTGGACCAAGCCCTCGTTTTCTGTAAAAATCGAACAATCGGATGTCGATAGCTAAACAGTTTTATATAAGAATTCGGTAACTCTTTTTTTGTTCGTTTTCGAGCCTTTGTTCGTTTTCGCTGGGTAGAGGTGCAGGGTGTTAAAGATGATAGATTTTTTTGATTAACAGGAGTTTTAGAAGCGGGCAGCACGGACGTGCAGATTGCTTGGCTCCTTTAAGTGCGTGTCTTGTGCCTTGCTCAAGCGCACAGCAGCGATAACACAGGCAGGTTTAGGGAGTCGGACCATACGATCCGGAACAGTCGCTTTCAAAACACTGCGTTGCGTCATCGAAGTCGCGAACATATTTGCATCAGTAAAGGCAACTACCGCAAAATTTCTTGTCTGGGAGAACACAACACGCAAAGAACTTCAGCCCCTTGAGTTAACAAGCGAGGTTACTGCAGAATTTGCCTATAACGGCACCTCTAGGGGATTGCTTAAAGAATGTTATTGCCGAATTGACATTATAAGCGAATTGAAATGCATATAAAGGATGCCATCGACACCAAACAAAATGTGACGGTATGGGCGAATTGACGTTACAGATGAGGCCGTTATAAACGAATTCAACTGTATCGAACAGATTTACATAAGGTTTCAGGCCCATATTCGGATTAAACTAAAAAGTTAGTTTCGGGGCAAATTGCTATTTTCAGGGCAAATTTTTTCCGCCCTCACCGGTAAAATGCCTTCCCGTACGCCTATGGATGTATCACTAGTTTCCCGTTTCGTTTCATGTGCTAATACTGTTGCACACCTGTGCTTGCAATATGTGCTTGGTTTCGAGCTTCGTTATTAATTGGCAGTTCAGGCTGATTGATGATAATGGCACACACAAGCCCGTATCTGTTCTGTCCTCTAGTAGTTGTACATATACAGTCACATAAAAAACTAAAAATTTCTTGCGAACTTTATGTGCATTCTTGCGTAGTTTACAAATTTTAAACTGTCACCCCTGGGAGTCCGCTATCCCCGCATACATTCTGATCGAGTGCTCTTCGTCGAAACATTCGCGCAGACGTGTGTTTTTGCAGTTGTGAACTGCGCTGACGTAGCAGTGAGTGTGTTCGACTCCCCTGCTTTAACGCGTTGACAGATATCTTTGCAGTTATAAACTGCTCTGTCTCAGGAGATCGCTGATATAATTTATGTTCATTACAGTGACGCATAGTAGCCTGCAACAACGAGTAAAAAGAGTGCGTGTAACATGCACAGGGACGCCCTGAATGGAGGCCATGACGGGAGCATTGCTCCCTCTGCGTTTTCAGGTCTGCAACGGGGGTGGAGATGCGTTTTCATAACAGTATCATAGGTAATGTCATGGTTTATCAAGATCGACTTGAAATAAATTTATTGCAGCTATTCGGGCACCCAGAAAATTCAGAATGATTTTCTACAATCTCTGTTATTTTTTTTGAGGTCAACGTGGTTGATGAATAGAAACAAACACAGTTGGTAACGATTTTTTTTGTTTGTTATAAGTTTCCATTGCTCTCTACATTTTTGCTGCTCCCCCTCCCCAATCGCTGCTCCGACGTCCCTGAATATGCATGTTGTGTCAAAACACTTCACCAAAACATTGGTTTGCAAACGTGAATATGACGTGATATTATGACGTCACAAACAGCGTATATCTGTAACAATGAACACCATAGGCCTGCGCCACTGCTCAATACTAAAATTTGGTAGGGGGCATCCAGTGAAGCAGTCGTCCCAGGCATCACTAGACCTCTGCACGCCACTCTATGGACGGTAATGAGCAATGTAGTTCAAATGTAAGAGGCACCTAATCCGAAGCGGACCAAATGTAATTCAATTGCCAAAGTTAGAAAATGGGACGACACATTTAAAACACTGGTTCTTTTTGCCGGATAACCAAATTCTGAATGTAGCAGCTAGAATCCACAAATAAAAGAACAACCGAGTCATTAAATTTGTTGCTTTTTAACTTCTGTAAAAACTGTTTATTTGTTGAAGTGTCTAATAACCAGGGTTGATGTAACAAACCTGACCCAAAAAAAAACATAAAAAAACACCAAAAACCCACTCCTTACTTTTCCGTTGAAAAATCTACTATGAAGCAAAAAGTAAAATAAGCAGCACACTTGTACAGTTCGATTTTGAAATCAAACAAAACGAACAGCGACGAAATTTGAAGGACTTGAAAAACAGAAAAGAATAATTCCAACAGTCTGAGTAAATTCTAGTAGCTATCTTGGGTCAAGACGTCGCAGGACATAAGACCATTAACGTCTACAAACTAGTGATAAACCGGGGCCGCGGCCGGGGTTTCGGTTTTGCCGGGGGCCGGGGCAGAAAATACATAAAAATTTAATGAGTGAACGCACAAAATCAGCAGATTTTTTTTCAAGATTCTCACTCATGCATATGGTTTAGAACTACATTGTTTCAGTTGACTCAACGACAAAGTTAGTGCATTGTGCTTTCCTCCATTAGTGCCGGTAATTGAGTAAGCCTAACAGTCGCGACGGGAAATGTTGGATTGAGAACAAAGTGCCTTTTCGCTAAGATGCCAAAATCAAAACATTCTGTTAATTGTCATTCAACTTTCCCTCCCGAAGTTCTCGTTCCTTCTCATTGCGTCGTTCTTTTATTCAGTTGAAACCATGTTCGAATTCTTGCTGGGGCGATCAACTCAGTGTGCAGATCTTAATGGGGAACATTAAATTTGTCGTCATTGTAACGGCGTTTATCACGATTCAAGGCACTGTTATGCAACAAGTAATCTGTGACGGACGCGTACATTTCTAGCCGCAAACTTTCCACAAGTACGATAGCATT
>JGI24159J19872_10002722_pt1 | contig 21355 bp, 12 predicted proteins | sample Ectturendosymbi4_FD_19872 | JGI IMG/M metagenome (IMG submission 19872) | reverse complement strand
AAGAGCCGCATGCAAAGGTTCGAAGAGCCGCAGTTTGGCCACCCCTGGCATATATTGTCATGTTGCGCTTTGATAGGCGCTGTCCCAAACAAAATACTGTTGCTCGCTTGAAGTCAAAAGATTTAACCCGAAAAAATTTTTGCTTGGCTACGCCACGTCATTCATGCGTGCGTCTTATCAGCTTGTGTTTCATCAACGTAAATGTATTAGCGCCACTACGCGTATACACCCTACTACTTGCTGGTCTTCTTTCATGTACCGGTATTTGTGCATTCCTTGTTACTGCGATGCATGTTTACAACCGACAAGCACTCGCTCTATGTCTGAAACGATCACAGCCGCCAGAAAAACGTGTACGAACGTGTGCGAAACCACAACAAAATTTCTACTCACCACACGTCTTGCTTGCCACCATTCCTCGTCACTCGCATTTGTCACGTGCAAAATGTCTCCATAGTGGAAAGATAAACCTGTCATGTAAAACGGTTAATGAAGAGCGTATTCACTTAAACTCGCAGGACAGGTTAAAGATACGGGGAGAAATAAAAATTAGCCGTCGAAATCAACCAAGGGGTTGAATCCATTTTATACGAAGAAACACAAGGGACGCCGGCAATGAACTTCAAACGTATGAGTGAAGAGCATGTGATCGCGACATGATTGTTCGTGGATGTTTTGAAATGAAAATAAGACGCATTTGTCCGAGTACCTCTGCTTGGAAGGCCGGAATCCCGGAAGGCGTCGTAGTCGAAAAGTGCGCGAACGTACAGCGTCCTCTTTTGCGAGGTTAGTAGAAGACTTCCACCGCTGCTCACCGACTGGTTCATCATTTGCTCGCGGATTTCCTGCACCTTCTCTTGGAATCGGTGAAACTCTGCAGGAGACAGCTGCTTTTTACTTCACTGCATCGTTCTTTCTTGTTCGATTAAGTAAATCCGCAACACTTCTGTGATTCAATGCAAGAATGCTCTGTTCCGCTTCGTTGTCGGCAGCCAACCCCTACGAGTTTTGCTTATCCCACAGCACGCTTGAAACACTGTTGAGAATTAAACGAACACCTTGCTGCAGGCTAAGTGTCCGTTTACACGAAACCTCTGATCGTTAACGACTACTTGGAAGCAACGTAGTCCTATCAACAAAAACAACGCCTTACCGGTAGGCTGCAATAAGATGGGGAGGTTGAAGTACCGAGCAGAACGCACAGCAGAAGGTGGCAATACACGCTACAAATTACGTCGCTTTACATCACACCATACGACAAGACTATATCTACAAATATCTTCTTAATCACGTTTTTCCGCAGAATTGCGAGTATTTGCAAGAGGCCCAAAGACCCGGTAGAGATTTGGGTATGAGGGCCAGATGTAGAGAACACGAGGGGGCAACAAAACACAAAACGAAGCACAACTACGTGGCATGGTTTTATGAGTTACTTAAGCAACATTGTTGGATACTGTATTACAAACAATTTGATCCAGCGCTGCAGAACCAGTGGCTGCTGCGAAAACATTGGCCGATGTTCTCTTGATTAGATACAATAAACAAGATCAAGTTTCTTATTAACAGCAGTAAATTGCAAGCGTTGCTAATGCTGTACTGTACTTCTTTCTCGTATCTCAATCTCATAGTGGGTACCACAAAAAAACTGTCTGTAAAAGTGGGTCGCAAGCTGAAAAAAGCAGGATATTACAGCAGACCTATTCCATTCTTTCTGAACTTCAACTAGTCAACAAAAAAGTTAAGAACAAGCTGTGATTCGTACATTACATTCTGTTTTTATATGTTATTCACCTGGCAACTCTGTGTGTGTTTCTCTGTTGTGGTTACTAATGCCCTCTTTCATGGGTACGTACTGCTTGTGATGACGATTGCTGTGTATTGTGTCCTTGCGTTATTCTCTCTGTCCCCATTCTTGTTTTTTTGGTCTAATTCCTAATGAACCAAAGTTATCCGTACACCATTGCAAAACATCCGATGCAATCACACAACGGATATTTTTTAACCGAAAGGCGTAACGTTGTGGAAAAATTTGTTCTTGAGCTAGTTTACGTAAAAATTCAAGCTGGTTTCAAAGCTTCACACAGAATGTAGAAATTTCGACTGACTTGCCACAAGTCGATTGCGCCGAGTTTTAGGTAAATATCGGATAAAAAAAAACGAAAAACCCGAATGCAATAACTTCCTCTTTGCATGAATCGTTTCTCGCATGGCATGAATCCACCATGCATGTATGAATCATCCAGTTCATACAGCTCGGGCTTCTACCGATACTGGAAAGTAGAGGTTGAAACGAGAGCTGAGCAAACAAGTTTTGACTGGTCTGACAAAATGTAACTTAAACAAGGCTTGAATGTGTTTAAATCTTCACTTGAGAACTGACAGACAAAACCCCACGAGCTGGATTCACGCTAAGGGTCCAACGATTCTAATCCGTGTGCGGAGCATGTTCAATGCCAGGCCCACCAGTATATGATATATCTTGGTTAGTGTCTGAAACAAAACTAAACTGTCGAACTCGTGATCAGAATGACGGTTTACTACACCTGCCTCATACCAGCACGATGGAAACACTTGTTCCAGCACGAAGAACGAATCAACTGTCTCAAATAAATTGCGAATCAAAACCTTTCCGTACTCATTCGCCTTTTACGTCAAATTCAACGAAAAATCTACCGGTAGCTGTGTTGCGCCAAATGCTAAAAGCGAAATGTCCTGAAAAGGTTTGAATGGCCATATCAATACACACAAACTGCCTTGGAATGTAAGCCCTACAACACAGCAGTGAGCCAAGTTTAATCTCAACAACGTAAACAGACCGCAGGAAAACAGCCACTTCTTGCTGCGTAAAAGGTTGAGTTTTTCTTCTGCACCAAACCAGAACGGGCCGACCTGCTCGCGTCCACAATCGCGCACGCGCGCGCGCACACACGCGCTGCCGGGGTCAGGCGACATTTGTATGAGCGGAGCGCATGATGGGATACAAGCGCGCCGACCAACGAATGGGAAAGAACAGACATTCCAACGGCGTTCATTCATCGCCGTCATCGCCAGTGCGCTTTCGTTCGTTCCGGTGCGATGAGCAAGACCAATGGCCGACCGCGCCGCTATCCGCGACCGACCGCACGCGGCTCTGCCATGGCGAAAAGTTCGGGCCGACGCGACATCGAAGTGTTTGCGTTGCGCACATCGCGCCAGCGATTGCGAAAAACGACGCGCGGTCTGGCCCACGTACGTACTACGTCAGGCCACGGCGAGAAGGAAAAAAGTGCTATCATTGCTATCGAGTGGGCGGACGCTTGACGGAACTACGGAAAACTGAATGTAGCGAGACACATTTTCTCAGAAAACATACGTTTGGGACCTGGCAGGTGATAGATGAGGTGGAACCGAAAGAGAAACTCTGGTCAAGGTTCTGATCTGCATGGGAATTTATTACTGATGAAACAGGTAGGCCGGGATTTATAAAATAGCTTTTGTTCCAGCTTATTGTCATACACATGCGTGAACGCAGGAGCAGATAGTGTATTTCATTTTCTTTTTCCCGTTTTCTGCTTCGGCCGATTGGCTGACAAGTTCACTCATGGTCACAATGATAAACAAGTTCTCCAGAAACTTACTCTAAAAATAAATGAAACTTAAGATTTATATTTCATATCTTTATAAAAGGACCAAGAGGTGAACTTTAATACATTTAATTTAATTTTAGCAACATTGTGAGTGTCAGAACAAATTAAAATCGATAAATGTTATTCTTTCATTACCACGACCACTTGGAAGTTCCCCAACAAAATGTTTTTTTAATTGAAAATACCGGCACTTTGACTCATCGATAACCCCTCTTGCATTAGATAGATACGCCAACATCACTTGGTAGCAGTCATAAGTAAGCTCTTACTTCTTTGTCTGAATATACTACGTCTTCGTACTTGACAATACCCTACCCACAAATAAAAGACAGTAGAAAGCACAGGTCGGGACCTTCGCATCAAAAGCGATGCGAACCCGGCACGATATTATCAATTGCCGGAGCAATAACCTGAAATTATACATGTTTGCCCGGGGCAGCTGAGGGCGTAGCAATGAAATACGTAGGTCCGGGGAGGATTACAGTCCGCTCCGCACACGATGATATCGTAACCTGCCACAGACATTAAATGCACTTGGTCATTTGCTGGAAGGTGGCGTCTTTGATCGAGAAGCAGACGGGGCAGCTGCGCAGAGTGGTTGGGATGGGACATCAGCAAAACAAGGTGGTTGCTTTCAAGTTCGCCATACCGTGTTTTGTGTTCTTCCTCTTTTGAGCTAGTTGTTCAAACCACTGCTTGGCCGCTCTAGATCTCGGAGCAGATGCTGAGCAGTGTTTTGTGTTGTCAACCTGGCGAACAGTATTGTGCAGCATGCAAAATGTTCGTGAATTTTCGTGTGTCTCCAGTACGCTCCTGGTTCTTTTAAATTAAAATATTGTTTATATTCGCCTTTGCAAAATGATATCCTTTACATCCGTCGAATGAAAAACTATACTTCCGCACATGGAACGGCATCCTGTGGCGAATCATCATTAAAAAATAGGCGTGCTTGCAGGGATCAACAGGTAAACGGCATATCAATGCAGGGAACAACCCTTACAGAAGTGCCCATTTCGTTGCTCAAAACAGAAGCTTATTCAAGTGAGAGGTAAGAGGTTACGGACCTGTAAAAAATGTAACTACACATCTTATCTAAAAAACGCATATACACATCTTCTGGGGGAAAACTTTGAAAAGTTATGAAACGTAAGTCTATCGAAGCCTGCAACTCTTAATATAATCTTAATTTGGCAATTTTTGTCATCCTTAAAGACCGCTCGCAAGAATAGCAGCATGCTAAACGCTTCACCTCCTGGCGCGTGTTGCCGACGACCTCAGTGCGCTGAGGTCGCGTAAAATACGGAGCGGATAACTATGATTTACGGCCGAGCATTTGTGAATCACGCCAGGACGGGGTTAAAATCAAAACACGTTATTATCCGTCCACTTGTAAATGAAGTACGTTGGCGGTTTGCAACGCCTCGCTGCAGTTACTTTGCACGTGACGCCGAGCAGCGAGGTTCTATAACATGCACGCAATTCGACAGGGGCGGAGTTGGATTGTGTGGTGGTGGACGCCGCGCTTTGGTGTCAACACACGGGATATGTTTTTGAATGGCTTAAAATACACTGCCCACGAAACCAAATGAATTCAACTGCACGATGGGAATCCAGCAACTGTCAAGGCAAGAATCTCTTCGCACCACTGGCCATGACAACGGTCACCGCAACGCATCTCGAAAAAAAGAAACAAAAACCAACAGTCACCAGTAAAATATGTAGATTGGAGAAAAGGTATGGTAACACGAATGGAGAGGAGACTTGTGGTGGGAATTTAAAGCAAAAACGGTTCAGGCGACGATTTTATGTGAGGTCATTTTCTGGTTTGTTACGGATTACGTCATAGTGGCAAATAGTAACCGGTGGGTCCACAGCACGGTAGTAGCAATTGTTAGGAAACGCGTCAAAACAGCATCCCACTTCAATCTGAGTTGGTTCTTTAGAGACGTCAATGTTTTTCAAAAGGGAAAAACACGGCAACTTGACCTGAATATCCAGAATTTTAACAGGAATCGATATCGAATCGGCCGAGCACTAGAACTGACTGAACACGCCACTAAAGCTGGAAGGGTGAGTTTGATTCCTGGCCGGCTCTTACCTAACAAGAACACTATTTGCGGTTAGCCCACCCTCGCGCTCGTTACTGAGTGGCCTATTTGGTCACTTTCCTCTTAAATGCGTGAAAATATGTCCCTCCCATGTATAGTGCTCCCACAAAATTTTATCTTTTGTGGTTCCAGCTTTGGCCCTACGATTGCCTTAGATCAGCTATGTCCAACCAAATGGCTTACTGAGCCAAAAATTATGCCACTATCTTAACCAGGGCCGCGTAATGATTGTCATATTAGTGAGAGCCGCACATTGAATGGCTTACTTTGATCTTAGCAAACTAAATTTAGCTTAAGCTGATGTACTTAATGCGTTCGAATCTTAACTCCAATGGTTACAGATGTGTTAAAGTGGCACTGAGGACTACTGAAGACTGCCAGCATCAAAAATATCAAATTCAAGATTATCAAAACAAGAACTGGTTGTCAGTATGTAGGTTACTTTCCCTGCAGCTAAAACCCAAACTGGGCCACATGCGGCCCGCGGGTTGAACATAGCTACCTTAGATCTTCAATATATATTAATGCCTTTCCTACATTCTTCTCAAGGACAAATAGCAATGCGATCTTTTCTTGGAATTTAAAGCTCTTTCGTGTAGTTCAGAAGTTCTCTACGATAAATTTCCGTATTTCTAGCGTTTTTTTGCAGGTTTGTTTTTCGGGTAGGCTATACACATTTTCATGCGGGACAGTGTTGCCGCCCTCGAAAATATCGTCCACTTGTCGATCGGATTAACTGTATGTAAACTCCTTTGTTATAGTAACCACATATTTTATGGACCAAACAAGCACAATCTATTCAGTAGACATGGACACAGGATTTATTTATGCCGTTTTCAAGTTGTCATTTTCCAAGTAGTACAAAATATAATGTTTTCATCCTCTATACTAAAGATGATGGTGAACAACATGAAGACAAGTTTCTTGCACAGCTAAGTATTTTCGTAACACCCTCAGCTAAACATATGAAGCAAGCCCAACGTAGGCACGTTTTTCCAAGTAAAACTTTCGAGAAAATCTTTTGCTCGTTTCGAAGTAAACTGTGAAATTATGCCTCTGTGCAGTTTCGCAAATTCTTGTGTTAGTAATGAGTCGTCATAGGAAGGAGTTGCGCGGGGCCCGAGGCCATGGCCTATGCGTAAATCCGTCACTGGTCGCAACCACAGCATTTTTATGTTGACACCAACAGGCAACTAACCAGGACACGACCCCGAAAACGCGCCTGTCCCGGTCAAACCAGAACCAGCTGTTTAGTCAGAAAAATCATTTGAGGGGGAGAGTTTTGCACTTTAATGATTGGCTTCTTGCGTTTATGACAATTTTTGCTCAACGGTTCAATAATTACCGTAAAAAATTTTGGGGAGCGACGCGCCTTTCCCCCCGGCTACGCCCTTTACCAGAACGTATGGCCAGCATATAGTTGGAAGCAATCCGTCATCTTTCTGCTGGCGATCGAAGTCGTATCTACGTACTACAAAATTGTAAAAAAGAAAATCTGTCTTAAAACCACAATACACTGACATGAAGTCTGGACACATTGCTGTATGTTATTTCGTCGAAGTAGTTATTGCAATGCACACAAAAACCTTGAGATTTGCGCAGAAATAAGTTTAATCAACACAACTTTGTACCAACCTGATCCATTCGCAACTAAGGCACCTGGGCCTCTCTCAGTGTGAGGATTGGAGATCGTGGTAACTGCGCCAGGCCTTCGTTTCTTGCCTCGCTTCGAATGCTTGGACCAGCGGGCGCTGAGCTTGCGAAAAAAGTGATTTTGTCCAGGTTGTACATCCGCGAAAACATCGTTGTCATCGCGATCAGAGACAAGACTAAAATTTTTCTTAACCTCAACAGGATTCATTGTCGATGGAGCACATTCAATCTCAGTGGTTTCAATTTATATCACAGCTAATTTTGCACCTTGTCAAAAAGATACTATCAATATTTGTAGCGCTGCTGTGGACAATAAACCTGGTTATTATTTTTAATTAAAAGCTTTCTGAAGACGTATCTCGATGCTGATTTTTATAAATAAATTGCATTTGCAGTAAATTAAAGCCTTCCTTAGGTCCCGCTGCCCATCTAATCGCGTAGTGGTTTCAAAAATCTCGACCAAAAAACCCCAACGCTTAGGGTCGAGGTGCGGCTCAGATCCAACAAGGGCTCCCAGAATCTACACGCCTTCGCGGATAACGCTGGCGACTCGTGACGTATCAAAGTGGAACATTAAATCTTCGGCGTATTTTCGTTTTGCGTCTCATGTGACTGTCGAGTTTTTCGGGCTCGCAGCAGTTTCTGGCGCCTGCATCAGCGATTCAGTTTTGGAACGTTGGCAAACAACACCTGATGAGGGTTGTATCCGAAAACAGCTCTGCCGACGCGACCACACAACTCGCTACTGAACTCTTAAACAGCACTGCGGCCTAAAAGCCACATCTAATCCAGCAGCCAATCGTACACTGTAATTAAAAGTCTGTAACCACTGCGGCGGATGAACTGAAAAAGCAGCAGTTCGCGCGTATTGTTGCTTCGCGCTTCGAAACCCTTTCTTCCTTCGTTTCGCTGCTGCGCATGCGCTGCAGACGTCACAGCTGTTCGCACCACAGCACTGAATCTTAAAGCAGGATGGATTGGCCAATGGGATTTATTCGAGCCGCGGCACACTTGCGCACCTCGGCACTGTAGGCCATCATCACACGCAGTAATTCAACAAGAACTTTTTACAACTTTTCAGATACCACTGTTACCTGCCAGTTTCCACCAAAAGTCTTCGATTTTTTGCCATGACATACACCTTATTTAAACACCGAAGTCGTTAGTTTATTGGTTGCGGTACACCACGAACTTCATGTACACCCGACATTTCCGCAGAAAAGCTTTTTCGAAAGCCCAATTTTGTTAAACATTTAAGGTCAGAAAAAATGTACTTATATCACAACCCTGTATTTGAGACATAGCTAAAAATCGAAACATCGCAAACCTTTCACGAGTATCAAATTTATTCAATTGCATTTCAGTTAGGTCGAACAACAAAATATTATTTACAAAATATTATTTTCGTTTTTGAGGCAGGCATTAATTAAGTTTATTTTCGCAACGCTGGCTAGCATTAACAGGCTTCCGATTGTCTGATCACCACGGATGAAAAGCAGTGATCGAATTATTCGAAGGCATTAATTAATTACGTCGGCTGAAAGAAACGAGACAATGGACGCCTCGTGATGAACGTTCCAGGAATCAAGGTCAACACTATCCGTGTAAACAGAAATTTACATCGCCGGGAAGGGGTTGCCACAGAAAAAGTGTGGAAACTGTGCGTAGTTACGCCACAAGGTGGCTGTTTTGGCATCGCGACAGTGGTTAGTCTTTCAAAAGCAAACGCGCAAATTACGAACCAATCAGAGGGCAACATTATGTTCTGAAGGGTCATTGGCTATTCACGCCCCTGGGTCATGGGTGGCGGAACCTTTTTCAAAGTGGGGAGGGGCACTAGTGCACGTCAAGACAACTGTAGAAAAATTATTGTGGTTTGAATTGGTGACTGTGACGTCACAAGCATTGAAATATGACGCCATTTCCTACACACCATATGAAGGTCTAAATTACACTGTAAACGTATCGGTGAACCACCTGAAATTCAAATGGGCTGTTACAGGGGTGACCCAGGTCAACAGCGTCACTCGGGCTCATCATACGATTTATTTTGACTGAATAAAACCGTTCGACGCCTGTGTCACGGAAATTTCCATTTGCTTTCATTCTAGCTGGCATTACCGTTGCTCTGTGACGTTCGTTACGTAACAGTGAATGAGATGTTCTCATGATAACTTCCATTGTTGAGTAACGAACGTCACAGAGCAATGATAACGCCAGTAAGTCCTCTGCTTACTAGCCTCATTCATTTTAGCCCGAGTTGCTGGACAATTTATTGTTCGTTTGAAATTATTCTCGAAATGGGAACTCTCCACTGGATTGGACGTCAAATCCAATGTTTATGGCAGGGTTTCACAACGTGTGGGCCATGGCCCACTAGCGAGCCACGGAAGAATTTTTGACTGGCCACGAGTTTGTATTATTGAAATTAAAAACGTTTTGAAAGACGGACCTTTAATCCAGGGTTTCTCAACGGGGGTTGCTTCTGAGATAACAGGCTTAGCCTTCTTCAACGCATTGATTGTAGCGCATGTTACGTTATAAAATGGTCTTAGCTGTTTTTATTTCTGTTTTGTACATGGGTGACAGTTGTCGCGTTGGAGAAGTCGTACAATCTGCGGGCCCTCTGTTTATTAATTTGGCCACATGTTTGAAAAGGTTGAGATCTCCTGTTCTATACAAATCCACTGCTTCATAAAACATTCAGTCGGATATGAATTATGTTTCAAAAATACTTAATTGCATAGGGCAGCTATGGTTGTAACGGCTGAGCCAGAGTAAAGCGCGAGCGAAGCCAATAGAACGCCTACTACGAACGATATTGTTTTATTTAGGTCACCCTCACCGGCAACATGAACGCGAAAGGCCAGACAGGGAACGAAAATATATGAACAGCGACAAGGTCCAACGAAAGCCCGAGTTAACAACTTAGTCAAGTGGGACCGTGGTTGTGGCACAAACATACGGAGCAAGCAAGCTCGCGTTCTCCGACATAAATCGTAATCAAAGACTCGGGCAAAACCCGAGAACCCGCGTACCGGCGTCACCACATGGGCTGCTAAAAACGCCAAGAACACAGCTTAAAACAGGCAAAAATGACACAGCATTGATACCTGTCTTAACACATTCAAAATCACAACTTTTCCACATCTTGAACACAGAAGTAGCATGGCTGAATAGTCATTCTACAACGGCATTAGACACCGGAATGCAAAGACAAGACAAATTATACGTAGCAACTAGCACGTTGTCAGTAAGGATGTCAATTGTTTTGCCAATGCAGAAATGAAACATGTTGCTAATGCAAAAACAGAAACACAATTGAAATTTATCTGTCGAATATTTCATTTTGCATATAAGATGCAGCGACATTTCACTATTTGGAATGTTGTTAAAACACTTGAAATTACACCAATTTTTAACGGTGCAGCGTACCTTGGTTTCTGCCCACAGCTTAATGTCTGGAATTGCAGCGCAAATCACACTTAATAGAACGCACCTCGTGCGCGATGGCTCGATTCGCCCTTATAAGACATACGAATTACGAACTTCGACTCGCGCGGTAATGATGTACGACGTAAAGAGATGTTGAATAAGCGTGAGAGCCAATATCATCATTTTCATTTTCGACACATCTCAAGTTTTGTTTGCATGTTCTGTTTGTATTCTGTTTGAAATCATCCAAGTCCACAAGAAACAAAGATGGCTATTCACGTGAGATTCAGTCTCGGTGTGAACAAAGATCATAAATACTAGACTCCTTGAGCAACCACCATCGTCGCCTACAAATACTTTCATCTCCTTCGACTGCTACAGATAGTTCCCAATGCAGACAGCCGTCTCTACAATGGTGTGGCAGAAACTTTTTCCCACGCTACACACAAGCATGGGTGTCGGAAGGGGGCAGGACTTTGAAAATTTCAGCAGAAATGTTTTTTTTAGTTTCGAGTGGTAAAAAACAAATTTCACCACTTCTGGCCCCCCTAGAAGAACTTTTGGAAAAATTCACTAGTGGCCCTCTTGAAAAAATCTTTTCGACGCCCATGCACATAACAAGCATCCAAAATTACACCATTTTTGTTAAAAAAGTTGTTCCATTACACCATCTGGCAACACTGTTCAACAACACCAACGCGGTAAGCAAGCCACAGCAGGGTGACAGACTGTGCAATGTGCATGGTGCATTCTGCCTAACAATTACGAAATCCTGCCACTTTACAAATAATATTGACAAAATATCTACATTTTTTCATTAAACAATTTACTTCAACAATGGACCCAATACTAATTGTGTTGCTTAAACCTACTAGGCAAAATTCATAATTGAAAAGTGGGGGGCCAGGCCCATGCGGCCCTCCTGTTCCGCCACCTATGCCCTGGGTCCTAGCATTCCGCAAATAATGATTTTTAAGCAGGTTGATAAGTAACTCAGCAACATGGTTTTGACTTGCATCTCACGCTTTTGTTACCGTATATCTATCTGCTCTTTGGCAAACATGCTTTCCAAATCATTCTGCATACTGCCACACGAAGAACTTTGCCAGCACTACAAGGTTGCTTGACCGAAGCACAACGAAAATTTATCTTACTAATTTTGGATTTTACGCGTACTACTTAAGTGTCGATGCAAACAAATCCCATATACGTAACCGCCCTCAATCTTCTTTCCATTTACAGCACCTCCGCCGAGACGGTAAACTTTTCATGCAGCCACGCTCTCGCAAAGATATTACGCACGTGACGACCATACGCACGATGCCACAAAAGGAGCTGACGTCAGTTGAAAGCTAGGAAGCTCGATTGCGTGACGCTTTTGAAGGGGTGAAGCGCAGAAGTACACAGGTGATCTCCAATCACGACACGAACTTCAGTAAGCAGCAGTGGTGATATGGCGCGTGTTGGGTCGCGACCCCACGAAAGACCATCACTGTTCAGCAGGAAGCGCAGGGATTGCGTTCGACAAGAGTGCACAAGACTGTTAAAAGCCTCTTTCGCTTTGAAACACACCTGCTCGTCAACAAAACTGCTATCACATCCGTTCTTTCAGTGAATAGCGCTATTTAAGGCCTGTCATTAGCGTTTAGGGCACACGACATGTGGGGTTTAGCAGTCACGACGCGGAGCTAACGCAGCATCATATTCTCTAGAAAATGTAGAATGTTCGTGAAAAGCCACGAGACGTATTGACCGCACAGTAATATTATCGAGTGTTTGAGAAAACTAGAACTTTCATCCAACTGCCCAAAAACACGTTCTACCACAATGCTTGCCGACCAATCACCACAAACAGCAGTTTGTTTTCGCGCGGCTATCACAAAGCCTTACGTTATCTACAAACTACAGGTCAATCAACAAAAAAGAAATTGCTTTATTTCGCTAACTTATGTTGCACAATGTCATCCCAAACAATCGCATCCTCGACTTTCGACTTTGAACAGATCGACTAAGATTGCTTTGTGCCGTTTCGTCTGAGTCAGCATGAATCGCATTGTTATTGGTTCGTTGCTTCATCGCATTAACCACAAAACTCGATAGCTCGCAAAAATGACAGGCGTGTCAACTTATTCTTGGCCTCGAACTACTGCATTGTCGGATTCGACACCACAATTCTGCACTATGCTCAGCTATTCGCAACCTTTCGCTTAATGTTTATGGACCGCAGAGACGAGTTAAGTTAAAAATGTAAACATCGACAGCAATCACAGCTTCACCGCAATATGACCAGAGACGTCTTTCAGGGGATCTCGGTTTGAAACTGCTGATAGCGCGCATCCCTTCATTCGCTCATAAACAGTCTGATTCTTTTGCAGCCAAACTCACTGGCCGAACATTAACCGGCGCCCTGTCCTGATACTCGTCATTGCAACCTCCTGTACGGCGTAAACTCACCGTCGTGCTCTGCTGCGAAGTTTATCGAACGAAATACACAAACACTTCGCCTTTCACACGCGAGACGCAGTTCGTTCGCAGTGGGGTGTGTTTGTGGCAGAAGTGCCCGGATGTGGCGCTTGTGAATACCGAACCAGAACGGCAACGCGCCATTCACAAACTACACGTTACAACCTCTCGGCAGCGACCGCACGACTCTCCCCTCAGGAAAATCACCTTGCTGTTGCTGCAGACAGTACGGTAGCTCTGCCTCAGGTCGCTGGGCGCAACCCAACACGAACATTCTGTCTATAAATATCAGCACTCGAAGAAACGTGGGCTGCGTTCGGCAACCCGCGTGCGCGCACTCAATGCAAAACGACTGCAGTTCAAACCACTCATTCTTCCGGCACATCATGTTCTCACCGCAGTCAGGCGGAGATAACTAATCGAGTTCTTAGTATTGAGGCGTGCTGTCCGTCATTACAATCGCAACCGCCGTGCGCTACGTCCGTGATCTGCTACATTCGCCTGAGAACGCAAGGAGCTGTATCAAACGTTAGTGGCGTCAGCCAGGAATGACGCACTTAGGCAGAAAACGGACCCAGCCAAGTGCGTTGTTCCTGGCGGACACTACCGAGATCGTTCGCTTCGGTCCAGGCACAGGTGGAACGATACGCGTAAACGGTGCTGTGCACAGTCAGGCTGATGGGCGTGGCCAGAACACCAGAAGAGCACTGCGGGGAAAAATTAAAAACGACGAGCCTTTGCATTCTGCTTGTCGAAGCGAATTGCAGTCTGCTTTGAAATCCACAGTCAAACAATTAATCAATTGCGGATCTTTGGAAAACACCTGTATTTTCAATAAATCGAAACAGTTTCACTGAACGTTGATCGCATCGTGCGTTAACTTGTACGTTTTGCTAAACAGTGATAAGCAGCTGAACACAACTTTGGTTAAACGATAAGGAATTGATCATTAAGTCAATATGTCCACAGGTAAATGAAGCATATTGCTTATCTCAGGCCCCACACCGTTTCTTCACGTCGACCCTCGCACTTCTCAGATACAGTTAAAACTGGGATAGTAGCTGCATTTCTTGCTTCTACAACTGCATGTCCCATAGCTCTTGCTTGAAAATAAACTGAAAATTCCCTGACACCAAATTACGTTCAGTAGCAAATCAGGTCCGGCGTTGTTGGTTCGTGACTCTTTGACCGCAGCTATTCAAACCAAAACATACAGATCAAAGCGCAGCATGTTATCGTGAAGCAAAATCGCAAATTTAAGATAATACGCAGCAGGCTTACTACAACCGACAGGGTCAAGGCCTGATCACCGCATTGTATTTCACTGTCCAGTTTCACAGGCAATTCACTGGTAGAAAAAACATTCTATTAACAAAACACTGTTTTCTTTTTTGGAGGAATAAAGTCACTGAAGTACACAAAAGAAATTTTAGACGGTTTGTTTCGGAAAATAGCGCATCGCGCCATCACCAAATAACTTCTTCGAACTTCACGTGTTGTATCGTAAGATAGCAAAACATAAAACAAGTTTTCCCTCCCAAAAAATTCAAACCATTAGTTGATAGGCACATAATAATCAGCAAACGGTTTTCGAGCGATGTCGTTTGTTCAGAAACAGAGGAAATGAAGCGAAGCGTAGTATGCACGCACTGTTACAGGCCTGGAAGCTGAGGTGAACCTTCCTTTGTTCTGGCACAGATTCAAGTGAGACCAAGATGTGTCAAAATAGATTGGATGTCATCATTTAATATGCCATTTATCATGATGGTTTCAATTTCCATGTAAATCCGATGCCATGTACGGTGCAAATGAAAACGCAACTAACTTCTAGTGAATATTACCCTCCTAAATGCGTGGCAAGCGCGGGCCAACAGAGTTACGACTGTGGACAGCAAACACAATGCAGCGTCAACTGACCCGCGCTTCTACAAAACCTATAATGTGAAAACGCCCGATCAATTCACGAGGTTGACAGCCCTGGATGCACGCATCAAAAGCTATGGTCAAACCACGATGAAGCCAAAATGCCAACCTTTACCGATGCAATCAGATAACATTAAGGACATCGTGACGAAAAACCGCTTCTATCGCGGCTCACAACCCGCTAATGCTGCCTAATAACCAGAACAGAATGTGTGAGTCGCATTGCTGCAATGAAGCCCTGCGGTGGATACAGGAAATCAATTCCATTAGTGGTGCAGGAGGTGCAAGCGCATCCCCCAAGTTTTGATTTGTCAAAAATTTGGGCAAATTCTCAAAAAAATTGGGCACAGAATTTCCAAAATTTTCAACATTAATGAAATTATACTTTGTTATGTTATCGAAAACACATTAAATATATATAAGATCAGTGAACTGTTTCTAATAACTTCGTGTTTTAATTTTGTGAGAGTTGATGAGCAACTGACTCTTTTGAAAGTTAGGGCAAAAGAAGGCATTTCATTTGCGTGCTTTATTAATTGTACACTGGGAATGGAGTATGGCATAGGGCAACCATTTCATATTAGTAACGTCCATGCAAGGCAAGTACAGAAAAGCTTTTGTTTTTTGATTTTATACATGGTTTGGATGAACACATTTTGTCATACAGTCTTTTGCCTGTCGCATATATGTGCAGTTGAACAGACAGTGTTGTGAGACTCACGGCACAGTCATAATATAAATAACATGATGCATGCCACATATATGTCTTCAGAGGAAGCAGGTTTAGGCCTACCCCAGCTAGGTGTGAGGTTTCCTGAAAAAAGCATGAGTTGGATTGCAAATGGAACGTCAAACCTTAGAACTGTGAGGCAGATGGTCAGAGAGTACTGATCCATTCAGATTCTGACAGTGTTCATGTACAGCCTAGTGTTTCTCTGTGTATTTGCTGATGTGAAAACGACAGCTGAAGTGAATTTTATACCGGGTGCCGGTCCCAAGCATCGACCGTCTCAACGATCCGGACCGACAATTCCACCTCTTTAATCGTGACCTTTCCGGATTTTCGTTGATTTTAATCTGCCCATTTTTTTTGTATTTAATGTTTCGCCTCCGCCGTTAAGTATTCGCGAATTCCAACAAACTGCAAGAGACGAGACATTATGTCATAACTTTGTCGGTGCCGTTATTCATGAGCTAACACTAATCTATCAGACAACAAGAAAGCCGTAAGGAATTGCTCAATGCTCATCTCCTGATCAGCATCAATCAACGTGCATTTTTTGGAATAATGTCTGATGTAGAAATGTTTCCATTAACTTTTTTCATGAGAAAAATTATCGCGAGTCAAACAAGCTCACCAAACAATTTTTTCGCAATCTACCATCCTAAAAACAGCATGACCGTCATCAGCGCCTACCTCTCCATCGGATGGCCTGGGCCAATACATCTGCTGGCTGTGCAAAGCGTGCAAATCACTATGTCTGATTGTGAACTCAGAACTCGAACTACACATTTCTGGGTTCGTAACGCCACGTTTAACTATCTGGGAACATTTACCATCACATGAACAGCTACTGACTTTTACTTCACGCGTAACTTGTGGCTAGCGTGAAAGTGACATTTCCCGAAGCAGGTGTATGACGAGTGACGAGTGACGACTACTGTTGAAATAGGTGAGAAAATAAAGGCTTCAGTGATGAAGTACATGAAGCGAACAGTATTTAACAATCAACAAGCTGAGCGTGAAGACGCTTCTTAAAAGCGCCGACGCGCAAAGTTATGGTTTGTGGTATTCCATCCCGAAGCACAGCCTCTTGTTGACGGACGAAGAAGTGCGTTGCCCCAGCAACGTAGGGCGCCCACTTACGACCACGAAGTTGAAAGACGTAAATCTATCCGAGAATTTTTATTGCAATCAATGCTTCGCTTCAATGAGTCGCGACGCGCAAAAGCAAACGCTTGATACGCGGCCAGAGCCGACAACGCTTGACTTATGATCTCGTCACAATGCGACCTATGACTCGTCACAATGCGCACAGCAAAAGCATGTTGTCACGGTCAAGTGGCTTAAAATGTATTCGCTTTCAACTTGGAATTCACGCAAACACCCGTGAAAAGTAGTTGTGGAATGCCACATTGAATTGACCGGCGTATTGTGCTTCTGCATCATGCGAGCTTTTGAAAGTGTCTTACCAGGCATGTGAGAAGAACTGTAGTTGCTGAGCGACGCTGTCCCCTCTTGAGTCAAACACGGCTACCAGTCTGTACGGAAAGACTGTTTGCTTGAGCTGGCTTTATTCATGAAAATTCGAAATGCGGTGAGTTTTCAAAATTTATCGGCGTCTTGTAAAACGCTCCAAGTGCAGTCGTATGAAAATTCTCCGAATGCGATTTGACCTGAAACTCTAGGCACAAGCCAGTCGCTCGCAGAGCAGCAGAACAGAGCCTCATTTTGCGTAAAACCAGACACTGTCAGCACGTTAGGGCCGGGGTTTGATGTTACGCGTCAAGGCGTCTCACTCGTGGAAGGAAGCGACAGACCAGAAATTACAACAAACAATAAATGGGTTCTTTTAGCGAAGCACTTCCGAAGCGTTTGCTTCTGGGGTCGGCATACAGGGACCTTATGCCAACTGCCTGGCTGGTACAAAGCCAACCTGAGACACTCACGTGGCCTGCGATATCTGACTGACGAGGAACTGAAAAGTGAAAATCGGCAATTAACTTATTTTGCTTCCCTTGTTTGACGGACAGTTCTATCCTTTGCACAATTTCCCGATCACTTAATCCACATTTCATCTTGGTGTAAACCCCCCAAAAATAGACTGAAACACAACAGATCTTCGGCGCTACTTGTAATACACAGTTCCTCATCACAACTATCTCACAAACCCTACGACGTAAGGGCTGCGTCCGTAGTCAAGCAATTCACAATCGGGTACGGTTACCTGAATGTGCATCAATTATTATTTAGCGACATTTTTGACGCTATTGCCTCATCAAACACAGATATTTGACGGCTTGCGACCTGCAAGACGCTTATTAGCACCATCCACTGGGCGCGCCTGGTTTGAGAGTTGAACCGCTACAACACACAGAATAAAAATATCAACAGAAAAAAAACACTAAAAATGCAAAAACCAGGAAGAAATTTCCAAACGGTTTCCTACGGTCTCCATCACCAAAGGACCGCACAGACTTGCTCAACAACTGAACATTCTGCACGCCCTGCACACTATTCTGTTCCTCGTACTCGGGATCTCAATGACACTTCTCCGATCAGCGACAACGTGAAAAAAAATGACGCCAGGGCTGTTTGTTGCTCTCGATGAAAATTCGAAACACGCACCTTCCGGTTTGTATTGCACGATCATGTCCACCACTGTCCTGTCGGGGCTCTTCAAGGCGAGAGCCCCTTCTTCGTGTCCGGCGCGGGTCAGGTCGATGCCGTTCACCTGTTGGTGGTGCAGAAGATGTTGAAGTTACTCTTTAACAGCTATGTCCAACCCAAGTGGTTGAGCCAAAAATGATGTCACTATCACAACCAGGGCCGCACACTGTATGAGTTACCTTGATCTTAGCAAATTAAATTTAGCTTAAGCTAATGTGCTGAAAGCGTTCGAATCCTAACTGCAGTGGTAACAGGCATGGTGAAGTGGCACTGAGAACCCACTGCATCAAAAATGTCAAATCCAAAAGCATCAAAATAAGGACAGGTTGTCAGTATATAGGATACTTTTGCTACAACAAAAACCTAAACTGGGCCGCATGTTGGACACAGCTGCTCTTAAACAATATGAACGCTGAAAAAATCACGTTTCAGTGGCAGACCAGTTGTTGCTTACGATGCTTTGATGCTACTTCAACTAAACCCAAATCAACAATTCAGCAACGAGAAAACCTTGTCGTTAGGTGGCGCTGCTGCGCAACAAAACTCAATGAGCATTTTTGTTGTTAAAAAAACAGCTCCAACAATTATTGTACGCCAGTAGTAACGAGCCTTCTTTCGTCTGCCAAGGCAGCGTGGGAGGCCTTGGTTAGCCAGTACACCTAAATCACTGTTACGAGTAAAAAAACAAGTTTGGTTAGCGTTATGGACTGACGGCGGCAGCTACATATTTCCATTCGTTGGTGAAGACTGATTTAAACTGGCAAAGATTCATCAATGGAAAGTTTTATACGAAAACCAACGATCAGCAGCTGTCGCGGCCTGGAAATTGGCGCCACATATAAATAAATAATCACCGCTAGATGGTGCCCGTAAGTAACAAGTCACTGTGATAGTCACCACAAGTGAATTATCGTAATTCACTTATCCTATAATATGATAATGCAACTTAGTATCAGCAGAGTGATCTCGTCGGGTGAGCTTTATTGCTGGTTGCTTTCCTGTTAGTTTAATGCCCCGAAATGCGATAACTTTCTTGTGCTTGCCTCGGTAACACTTGGCTTTTAGTCAAAACCATAATGAAAAATACCTACTTTAGTGCTATAACAACAACAAACCACTGCGCTCAGCACTTTTCTGTCCAGTGGTACTGTCATTACCAGTGTGCACACACACCCAAGCAGCCCATATATTGCGACAACCAGAAAAAATGAAATTCCTCTTTGTGTGAAGTAGAGCGTCGTGTCCTGAAACGTTTGCTTACCGACAAAATATGGTCGCCCTTGTGAAGCTCGCCGCTTACGTCAGCGATTCCGCCCGGAACGATGTGAGAAATAAAGATTCCTACGTCACCGTCGCCGCCCACGATGTTGAAGCCGAGGCCGGTCGAGGTTTTGTTGAGTACGACTACTCGCTCCTCCCTGCAGCGGCAAATAAGGTCGACCGTTGATTTAGTGCCACCGCTCGTGCTTTGCAGATATGAACATGGATTTCGATTTAAATCCGGCGGATTTTCAATATTGTTTATGGATTTCGATTGGATTGTATAAATTCTGCTTAACCGGATTTGGATTGGATTTGATAATTTTGATTGACTTCTTCACAACTTTCAGTTCTGTTTCGGAACTGTAGATTACTGCATTTTATCTCTAAGTTTGCTTCAGTGGAGTTTCTCACATCCGTTGAAATTGAATATTGTGTTTGTATTTGGAGCATCGGCAATCGGCATACTACCCAGTGATGCAAGGCACAAGCCTGCTCTCGTATGTATCATGCCATCAAAGTAGCAATTCGTGCGACTTCCATTGATTCTGTTTATTCCCTTGATCCATAATCACTATAGTACAGTGTTTTATATATGTGTAGCCTGCTGCTAATGATTCGCTTTTGTTGGATGCTGTAGCTGGTAGTTCTGTTAAACTATGATTTTTTACAGTTTGTAACTGAGTTTCTCATTACTACCTTGAAGTCTTAGTGTCAGCTATTATACTGTTGTGAGCCAATGACTTGAATTTGTTTCCAAAGTATTTGTTGGTATTGTCTATTTTGCCTCGTAAGGCAAACACTGTACTGGTGCTATTTTGCCTTTAGCAGAACACGATTAATAGAATTGCGGGTTTAAACAGGATTTGGATTTTTAAACTGTTAGTTTTTTGGATTTGGATTAGATTTTGAAATGAACTTGTCGGATTGGGCTTGAATTAAAAAAGCCCAAAATCCGTTCATCTCTGCTGCTTTGGTGCTGGTCGCGTATCGAACGCGGGAGGTTATTCGAGAACAAACAAGTCATTTTCATGTGGAAAAAATACAATTTCAAACGTTTCTTGTTGCTCTCAACGCCAGAAGTCCGATAACCGCGAAAGGTTAAGGGCCGTTTAAGCGAACGAAGCCCCTTCACTCATCGACCGAAATCACTGCCGTGCGTCAAGTACATCGCATTGGCAACTGGAGCAAACGCAGAGCTTCTTCATAGACACTTTGCAGTTGGCGGGCGTTACGCACCGCTGGGAAATCTGGCCTACAGTCATTGGCAAGGAACGTGCGACTTGTGAAGATGCGTTTTGTGGTGGAAATTTTCAAATATATTCAGTCGCTAAGCGCACACATTTAGTTAGGAAACACTAGACGGGAATAATTTTATTGGGACTGTTGCGATCGGAAATCCCGAGCGGCATGTGCGCAAAGCTTCACACCGTGGCAGCAAGCACAAGCAACAACAGAGTTCACATGCCACGATCACTCTCCGCGTACGCTGGTCG
>JGI24159J19872_10002721_pt1 | contig 21356 bp, 15 predicted proteins | sample Ectturendosymbi4_FD_19872 | JGI IMG/M metagenome (IMG submission 19872) | reverse complement strand
TTTTAGAAATTTAGTTGGAATATCATCTACTTTTAAGGCTTTACCAATTTTCAAATAATCAATTCCACATATAACTTCTTCTACAGATGTATTTACCAAGGAAGATGTTGAGATGCAGCTGTGGCTAAAATCTGAAGAGGCTGAAGTAGGCGGGGTTATTGTTTTTGCACGTTCAGGCCCAATGTTGCAAAAGTATTGGTTAAAAGTGTTAGCTATATCTTGAGGGTTGTTTAATTTATTTCCATCTTGAGGGTTGTTTAGTTTATTTCGAAGAAAGTCCAAACTGCACAAAAAAGTGACGCTCGTATAAAGAGCAAATTTCAATAGCGACAAAACATTTGACAAAAAAAGTTAGTTAGGGTTCTTATGATTTGATCTAACCCGGGTTAGATCATTCCGGTTAAATCCCATAAATTTGAGCAGAAAAGCAATCTTTTGGAGAAAACTAACTTTTTTATTAACTGTTGTTTTGGCGGAGATGCATGGTTTTAAATTGTTTGTAGGTTCTATTCTCACCTGTGCTTGCTCGCTGGACAGAAGTAGATTCATCGCAAATTAACAGTATTGCGATATATTTTAAATTTGTTTGGGTGGGCTTCGTAGTATTATACAATACCTTCAAAAATGACTTGATGAGGGAGACTTGAGCTGGAGTTTTGAGTTACTGATTGTGAATTTGGGTGCTCGGCCCGTGTGCTCCCATTTCTGTTTAACGGTGACACCAATCTACTTTTTTTCATAATCTGGACTAGTGGGATTGATGTTTTTTCTGCACATCAGTAGTCCATTATCGAAATACGTGAAACAGGTTTGATGGAAATTCTGTCTTTGTTAGTGCGTTAAATGTATGAGTTGACAGCGGCGCCCATCCAACTTGCATTCGCCAAGAAGCCATATTTAAAGAAATTAACTGAATCACACAATGAAAAATACAAAACAAACAAGAAAGCGAACCATATACCTAACTTCAATATTGTCAAGATAAATTTCACCATGGGTAGCTATTAGCGTCGAAAACACCCCAGTCCACTAGCTAGCCACCCCACAAAAAAGCTATCCAATGCAGAAAACAACTTAACTGCTGTCGATGAGATAACCTCGCATCTCAAAGTGTTCCGCTCAAAAAGATAACATCGCAGCTCAGTCAAAACAACATTAATTCAGAATAAATCGGTCACCATGAAAAAATGTTGTAACAGCTGTAGTTAGCATATGAATAACCATTAGGCCACACTTTTACCTTCAAAATGCGACCCTTATTTCCTGGCTTGATGGACACTTACTGCACAGGAGAAAGCTTTTTCAAGATTCAGAAGAATTAAAAGTGAATTAAAGGAACGCAATATTCCAGTAGAGCACTGGTTCCCAACCTTTTTCAGTTTCAGGGACCTTTTTGACGATTTGGCTGAAAGTTGTGGACCCCTTGAATAAACCAACAACGCACAAGTAGCTTCTATTAGAAAAAGTTATCATCCGCTTTGCATGCTAAAAAACATGATTGTTTCATGGAGCTTACCACATAACAAACTCGCACTGCATAACAATCAAACCGTCTAATGAATGGAATTGTGTGTAACATGTGAGCCTGCTGATGGCGGGATAATTGCATATAATTGGCATTAGGTGGGAAAATATGAAGAATTTATTCACCAGGTATTGAAGTATTCAGCAACCGTGTGGCCAGATGGAGAAATGCTCAAGCAGATTTTGAAAATCCGGTGGAATTTGAAACGACTTGCTAACAAAAAAGAAGCTTCAAACCAGAAAAAACTGGTGAAATTTTATCGCACCGGCAGTTGTTTTTAACTGCGGAGAACACCTCTCCAGGGGGCGTCAATAAATGTCCAGGGGTGCGAGAGCCCATTCGTGTTCTGCAACATGGAAATTTTCAACGGAAAAGTGTTCTGTCCAATTTACTTGTTTAAAGTCAGGAGCGTTTGAAACAAAAGACAAATACTCCAGGCAGGGGTGGTAGAGTAAAGGTTAAGAACCACCGATTTGTAGTATTTACCAGTGCACAAAAAAACATTTTCTGGGCGAAGTTCAGCTAAAATTTTTTTTTCTTAACATTGAATTTGGCAACACTGCCTCTATGAGTCTCCTTCTCAAATTGTCAGGCGTCATTATAGATTGATTGGCCGAGCCAGCCTTCATCAGGGCATGGCCACCTCAGGAAGTTTTCATTCAGCTTGAAAGTCAGTGCTTCTAAAGCGTTTAGAGGGACCGAAACGGTCTCTCTAATTCTTCCAACTATCTCTCAAAATACAGTTGAACCTCTCCGCATAACCTTCAGCAAAATACACTAAAACCTCGCTTTACGACCATCTTATAGTATTCAGATAAAAAGGTGTGGCCTTTCAAAATTTCTAAACGGTCAGCGAGCAGCAGGATGAGTTAATTGATCTGCAAAATGATTCAACAGCCAAAGATCTTTTAGATGACAAGACAGTTGAGGAATTCTCGGTTGATACAATCGGCTCATATTCCAATGTTGCTAAAGTTGCACTTCACTCGCTTTTTGCTTTTTGTTTCCACATTTTTATTTATGTGAATCCGCTTCTCAACAATACTTCTCAACAAAACTACGCATAGAAATCGCCTTGAATTGGAGGATGATGTAAGATGAACTTTGTCAGAAACTTCTCGAATGGATAAGCTACTCAGGAACAAACAGTATCAAAATTCCCACTGCGTTTGATTAAATTCCAACTTGCATACCTTCCTGAAGTGGATAAACATGTTCATTTCTGAGCCAGATATCGTGTTGTCTTATAGCATGGAGAGCTTGGAGTTGCGCTCGATTTATTTTTGTCGCAATCTAGACCACCACGGCACATATTTTGGCATTTTGCTATTTTCCTTTCACCTCATACATACAAAGGTCATTGACCCCAAAAATATTTCTGTAACCCCTGGGAGTCCATGGACCCCCGGTTTGGAACCACTGCAGTAGAGATTACCCACACTAAGCATTCTGTGCATTAAAAGTGTCAAACTTAGGCAAACAGATTGTAATGATTTCCTAGATCAGGGGTGGGTAATTAGCGGCCCCCGAGCCACATGTGGCCCGCCACAGCGTTTCCAGTGGCCCGCAGAAGTATTCAGGGAAAATAATCAAGTCTGTACTTTCCTCGAACATATCACAGTAGATGTTAATGTTCAGACTAACCTGAACCTAGACTTGCTTCTATTTCCACTAGAGCAGCATTTTTCAACCTGAGGTCGTAAAGCTTTTTAGGGCGCGCAAAGTTTTCAATGCAACGATATGTTTAACTTGTCGTGTCTGTCTTAACACTTAAGTTCAAATCGCAAAACCTGGTTGTCGCAATAAATTTGCGTTTTGGAGCTGCTTGTTTGTTGCTTATATCGTAATTAACTAGGGGTGCAAATTATAATATCGGAGTTACCAATTAAAATATCACAATATGTTGCAAAATATGGTTGGCAATGCATGCATCCGAAGTCGCAACTGAAGGTCATAGACGTCTTTTCATCGTCATACCACCGTTGTACAGTACAATCCAATCTCTTAGTTTTATCATCCACAATCCTGCACGTCTCTTGTCGAAATCCGAGGTGAAGGAAACCACAAGCGGTATATTGCTTATGTCAATTGATGTATTTAGTTGTTCTTGTTCTAAAACAATTGTAGTCTTTGATACCAGCAACTTATTATTGTCAAATTGCAGCCAGCAGTCAGGTAGAAACCTCCAATAGTATTATGATATTTCCATTTCTATTGCTGCCATGGACAAGAAACGCAAGTATTTTGAAGAATATTTAAAATTTGGTTTACCTCCATAGTTGGAAAAAGCACAGTGAAGCCGTAGTTGGTTTTGTGCAACGTTGTTCTCTGTGCTGCTTCTGGGTTTCTGAAACCTTCGAATTTCATACAGCAATTAAAGCCAAAGCCTTCCAACCTGTCACAAATAATTTATTCTAGTTTTAACCAGTTGTTGACTGAGATAGTCTACCAACAGTTTATTGTCAACATTCAGGAGGAAGCGTATTGCAGTGGTATAAATCCTGTCAGTGCTAAGTATATGAAGCCTTCGAAATGGATACGGCATTTAGAGACAAAGCATCCCAGTCAGGGCACAAAAGATTATAGAATTCTTCCGACATGATGTAGCGAGTTTAAAACGTCAGAGGCTTATCTTGCCGGAAGTTTCCACCAAGATCACATGCATCATATGAAGCCGCACTTGAAATTGCAAAAGGAAATACCTTACACGATTGGAAAAAAACGCTTGTGAAACCTGTTTGCTGGAAACAGTATAACTACTTATTGGGGAAGGTAGTGAGGCAAACATGAGACGAATATCTTATATCAGTGATACTACTCAAAGGCGCATTTCAGATATGCGGAAGATGTGAAAGACCAGATGATAAATGAAATGAAAACATCACCCACTCCAATGCTTATTGTGGATGAGTCAACAGATGCTACTTCATGTGCTCAGTTGCTTGTTTTCGTAAGATATATTCATTCAGGAGACAATGAAAGAGGACCCCCTTGTTTTGCGAAGAAGTGTAAACTACAGCAAGTGCAGATGTTCAGTAGAAGTAAAAATCATTTGATTCTGCAGAGTTGCAGTGGAAATATGATGTTACTCCTCTGTGAAATGTGCTGAATTTCACAATAAAACGGACCAGTTACATCAAATCTGGCAGCCTTAACACTGTTTAAAGAATAGTGCAAAGGCATGAATTCGACACACGAGTTTTTCTATTTAACACGTCTGTACGCTGGTTTAAGCAGCTCACCAGCTGAATCGGCTGTGGAGTTATTTGGTGCAAAGTTATGCAAAGAAGTGGCACGTGAGGTACATGTTGCTTTTGTTGCAAGCTCTAAATTTGCGGAATGCATTGAGAAGCTGCAATTCACCAGAAAAGTACTAAACATGCGACGTTGATACGAATTAAGATTTCCAATGTGAGCAAAATCCTAAGAATTAAGAGTTATTGAAAAATCAAGAAGATGTATATTGCTATAAAACGTTGCATTGTTGATTTTCATGGTTACTATTTTACTTCACAAATGTATGCACTTTAATGACGTAATTTGGAAAATGAAAGATCCTTTTTTCAGGAACGTTTCAAGGACACTGCTGGAATTCATCCAGAGTTTGAATTTAGTTACGGCTTCCTATTTGAGTGATAAGCGATACAAGTATAACTGTCAGAAAAAGGCACACACTGAAGATGTGTTAAAGACAGGAAACTTGTTTCTCTGCAAAATAAATTGCAATGGATTCACTTGCGTAAGTCACTACCGTGGCTTACAGTTATTGAAAAACAAATATGTGCAAGTTCAAATCGTCGATAAAGGATGAGAGCGGAGTGAAGCAGGCAGTTTCCTCACAAGTTGGCCACGAAGCTACAGCGTATTTTATTATTGTCAGAAAAAGTTTACCTGTATTATTTATAGTGAACATTTCCTTAAGTCCCACAACATTCAGAACTTTCACCTCATCTTTGATCGTCTTCAATTCAGTTATACCCTCATCCTCAGAAAGAATAGCAAAATTTTGCTTAGGGCCTCATTAGAATAGAAAACGTAAAAAAGTAGAATAAAACTGCAACTTCTAAATTTCAGCATAAGCCAAGCAAACCTTGTCACTTGTTCGTAATTGCTCAAGCAACACCATTTCCTGAGCTTCATCACCTCGCCGCTGTAGGTAGTATGGAGTCTCAACTATCCAGTAGCTTGCAGTGAGGAAAGCTATAGAAGGAAGAGCTCCAAGGGATATGGCAATCGGCCATAAGTGAAAATATCTCAACACCTGAAAAAAATTCCTTGAGTAACATTCAAATGAGTTTTCTTAAATAAAACCAAATGGAAAATGTATACCTTTTGATGAGAAAGAAAGGGTGCTACGCCTGCTGAAACTGCAATAGATGCCGCTGACATGCTTTGCCAACAAGGTTGTTTCTTCCTTGCACTCACTTCAGCAACAAATGTTGGAACCAAAGCTGTATGTACGTAAGGTTCTGTATTAAATCCCTCGCCAGATTTTGATTGTATGGTAAGTCAGAAGAGAGGAAGAGACCCAAAAATGCGAAAACATCAATGTCAACTCTATTTTTCATATGTGGGTAAGAACTGCAAACATAGAGACCCGGAAACATCGGTACCATACTCGAAACGATCCCGCAGAACGGGTGCTCCACCCAGGTTTAAAAATTATCAGAAAACCAATCACACTGTTTTTATTAGTTTCGATTCAGAGGCCTAAGTAAAATACAACAGCCTAAAATGCGATAGCCACTGGCTAGTAGTTTTAAGCACGCTGAACTAAAGAACGGCCAAAGTCTTGGCAGTGAAAGTAGGCAAATGACCTTTGGATTTGCTCGATAAACTATAAACTTACTGAAATATATCTCGATGGGAATGCCCATCATAAATCTTCCGATAATCAATGCTTCGTAGGACCAAGTCAATGAACCTACCATGGACATTATGATGACCGACAACAGATAGTGAAATGGGATAACTGCAGTAGTCTCTTTCTCGATAGAATCGTCATAAAATATTTGCACGTCACACTTCCAAAGAACCCCCCACCAGTATGAAAGAGATAGTGAAAATGAGAAGAAGCAATCACATTTCTTTTGGTAATGGCATTCCAGTGCGACTCTGAATAACCGAAAAATTCTGTTGTTATCATACGCTCATTGTTCTGTTTTCATATTTCATTAGGTGCATCAGTGAAGCTATACCGTGTAGGTCTGGTTGTACATAATTTGGAAAACAGGAATAAATGGACACATCAGAGCAAAATTGTATCCAAGGGTGAAGAAACTCATAAAACTGACGAAAAATAGGTTGAAGGCTGCAAAGCGTGAGTTGATCTGCAACAGTCACCACTCGTCAATTAAATTAATGTCGTCAGGCCACAGTGTAGCTTGCGCATAATGCTCACGATGAAGTCCTTCACGTTTCACCTTCTTCAGCACATAGTTGAACAAATAGTCAAATAGTCTACTAAGAGAACGCGTCACAAGTTAGACGTATAACAGTTATTGAAATGCGTACACATTTACAAACCAGCTCAATTTCAAACGATGGTACAAGTGCCATTGATCCGTATCTTCTCTTTGCTTGTCACTAAAAAATCAAAAGCTTTTAACCCAAGCCAATCGTTTCTGTGTGGTCAACTTCTACTCATACACTGTTTTGTTGACCAGCATGCTGCAGAGGGAAACAATTTAAACAACATAAGTTAAAGGTTACAGCGTTCAACAACTAAACGTGTTCCATTTGCATTGCAATGTCAATGTGTCTGTAGTAAGGTTTTTTAAAACCAAAGTAATCTTATGGCAGTGCAATATCTTCGAATATTCTGATTTTTCTCTGGCAGGAAAGGCTCAATTTGTCGCTAAACATGATCGGAACATCATCTCACCGCTTTGAGAATTAATAGCGACAGACAGTAGGATAGACACAGATAGGCAACTTTAGTGTGATATATGTAGGAAGTGGCACTAACGGTCTTTTAACAAGCTTTGAAACATGGTGTACAGACTTTTCATCTCGCGACAATTAATCACTGACATTTAATCACTAGACAGTTAATCACGTAGACAATTAATCACCCAGACATTTAATCCCTTAGACTCTTTATCACTAGGCAGATCAACACGCAAATTTGCACACACTACATATTTTTTCAATAGTAAAGACTAACTATGTCGAACTCTCTTGTGGCATAAATTCTGCCGCAATTTACTGTCTTGTACAGAAAAAGATTGAAGTTGTGTATGATCGCATGTTGCATGAAGTAAAAGGAATGATTATTTTGGCTTTTCCTGAGAGAATACTGCTAGATTTTGAGAATGCAGCTATAAACGCTTTTAGATCAGCATTTTAAGTGCAACAGTTACGGATTGCTATTTTCATTTAACACGAAGTATTATGCGAAAAGTTAACGAAATTGGTATGAAAGAAGACTACAAATAGAATGACAGTTTATGATTGGCACTTCGCTGCTTACCTTTCAATCGCGTCCCTCCGTTTTTTTCCTTCATTCGCGTCCCTTATGTTTTTTTAATGCTAGCTGATAATAATTTTTTTTATACTAGCTCACAATATTTTTTGATACGAGCTGATAATATTATTTGATAGTAGCTAGTAATATTTTTTTTACACTACAGTAACTGATAAGATTGTTTGATACAAGCTGACAACATGCACTTTTTTAATGTCATCGCCCTACATTATTGACTTCTATGAAAGGACTTGAAACAAGTATGCAGATGCAACCAACACCATTTAAACAAATTATTCAGTGATCAAAATTTCAGTGATTAACTTTCACGTGATTAAATGTCAGTGATTAATTGTCGCGTGATGAAATGTCACCAAACCTTGAAACCTATAATGCCGTTTGTCTCATTTTGTTGCAAACGTTGAACCTCTCCAATTTCCCGTGGATTCATCTAAAACTTCCTTATTTGAATTTGGCTATTGACAAAAATAAAATAATCTTGGTAATTGGAAAAATAAATTATATTGTCTTCAAAACATTGCTTTACATTTTATTAGCGCAAGAAATAAAACCTGCATCAGAACTCCCCACACTGACTCACCGGATCGATAACGTTCGATTGAAATCATTAAATGAACGACTGGAAAAATGAATGAGGAGTCGTGATTTGTGCTTTCATGAATATTTTGAAAAGGTTTTGTTTCGAGACCAAAACAGTTTAATTTAATTTTTGTATGGTACAACATATTTTTGAAATGAAAAACTACTTCGACGTTTTGTAATGGTATTGAACGTTGTTGTATTTTCTTCACATTTTTTTCCTGTATTAGAGATACAAATGTCAAATAATGTTAGTCTTGGAACTGCAATACCTACCGACTGCGCACAGCGCCCACAGAAATAAGTTAGTTTCAAATTTTTCGTCAGCCCAAGCCTAATTTTTTGAAACATCTTTGTAGCACATTGCATATATTTTTATTTTCACTCTGTTTGGGTTTCCATTTGCTGGCTAACCCTCATGAATACCTACATCAGCATTTTTTGGAATAACAGTGGCATTTCACTCTGCCCCAAGCGTTGCAATTCTTGTGTTCAACTGGTTTTTCACCACAAAATGTATGCAATGTGAACACGGACATTTTTTCGAGATTTTCTGCATATCTTTGAAGACTTTGACCGACCAGATCTGGGTCAAAAAATCTCATAATCGCCATGGCACTTGTGATGCCACAAATGGTAGCGTTTATTCAGGCAGAAATCTAAAATGCTGCTTCTGAGGTAAATGCCTCACAACGGTGTGGTAAAATCGACTGTTTTGTCTAAAAATCGTAATAAAACCATGACATTACCAACTCACCTTGCTGCAAAAACGAAAAAGTTTGAATAAGGGATGTTGCAAGAAGAAACTTTAACAGAGTTAAAACCAACCTTCTCCGTCTTTTTCTGTATATTATCAGAATTCATCATTTCTGTAACCTAAGTTTATTTTGTAGAGCTTATTGTGGGTAGCAAGATATTGTTTTGTTGATCCGTTAAATTTTACTAATATACCTTTCATCTTTATCCTTGTGATAAGGAAAAACAAGTCAAAAACATCCTTGACGTTTTCAGGGAATTTGAATGAAATTGAAGCATTATGATTTATATTCATAGCTATTACTAACTGGTAAACAAATTCCTCCCTGCTGGCAGTTCACTAGTGCGCACTGACCATACTTAAAGCATATTGCTTGGCTGGNGTATTTTTGCGGATCTATTTTCTNATACCGANCGGACACACCACACCNACTNCCCAGTTAAAATTGATTTGTGTGCTCGCCGGCGATTAACAGACGAACTGCTCGTTATGTCATGTGGGTTTCCGTGTTTGTGCCACTTCAAGTAGATAACAAAATCCGACCTTGCTCTCTTTGTGCCCCTGAGGCCTTATTTCAAGGTTTTCGCTGGTTTTCATTGACCTATGTCGAGTTCATTCTTGCGTGACCATGCTTCTTGACGTGATCAGCAAGGTGATCTTCATTGCGTGATGAAATTTCGTTCTATCAAAATCAAAGCTGGTGTATTATTTGGAGAGGAGAAATGTAGTGAAACAAAAGAATTGGGAAAACGCATAAAATTAATTAAGGAACGAATGCAGCGATTATCAGATTTAAGGTTCCCGTCTGTTGCTTTTTACGACATTAATTGAATTTTGTTCAATTTTCCTTTTGGAATGGTACAAATATGAAATTGAAAAAATGAAATTTCGGCAATATTTCTGTGCAAGCCTTTACAAAGTTGTCTAGTACCTTATAGTAACGCTCTGAACAAAAAGGCACAAGGTTTACAACAAAAGTGTTATTTGCTTGACTATACTAAGAAAAGGACACAATCACATTCTGCCTTTTTGCCATCCTCAAAGAGTAGTTTGTGTGATAATTTTTTAAGCTTGCTTGATAGTTTCTCCCAAAGCATTGGCAGTCCAAACAAGCAGGAAATATTTCAGACCCATATCTCTAATTAAAAATGAATTTTCTACTCACGTAATTCCTTTACCCAAAACAAGCATATAAAGAAATCCTTTTCGAGTTTTACGTGGCTCAGTCCTCAGGTGTGCGCCACACAAGTTGTGGCATGCGCTCAGCAGGTGGTTCTGATATGCGCCACACATGTTGTGCAGACAACTTAAAACGGTATTATTTTCAAGTGGTGTCGTCTCAAAACCATCAATATTTGATGCACGGGTGTGTCGCCTTGTGGCCAGTGTTTATACTTGTCTGTCTTACTAATCTTCAGTTGATTAAGGAATGCAATCCAGCTGACCTCTCACGAAGACATCAGAAACTTGGATAGCGCTTTAGACGTTTCAGTATTTGTAACCAAGTGAAGACAAATGCTTTGAACTCCACATTCCTCTATCACTAACTAAAATATTTCATGGAGTAAAATGCATACATTTGTTGCTTATCTGATTGACAGGGGCAATTGCTATGATCTTCAACGTGGTAATTTGAACATGTAACGAAACCTATTGACCAAATGATTACGGAAAAAACATTGAAGAATAAAAAGTCCAACAGAGAAGAATAAAAATTTTGTTTTGTTATTTAAACTCTTACAAGCGGATGGGCTCAGCGGAGAAATCATTTTTTCGACAAAAATCTTTCAAATATATTTTTAATGGAGTTGGTGTTGAGCTTTTGCAGAATCCGCCTTCCGTCCTTAACTTTAAAAAAGTCATCATGATTCCGCTGCAATTTGCAATTATTCACATTTCACTGACAAATCACCACAAGGGCAAGCAGCTAGATCTAATCACAAACGTTTTTACTAGGAAATCGATTTCGCGTTAATGACACATTTTCAATCCTGTAAATTGCAATCAAAAGCTTACATGTGGAACGATGAACAGCTGAAGCAAGACTTTGAGGAAACATGCACAATCTAGTTTCATAGACACGCTATTACCATTAGAGAAACATATGCTACGATCAAATCCTGTTTACACCGACGCTAAAGAGCTCGATAGCATTAATCGTCGAGCGGCTGAATTTTCGTGGTCTCTTTGGATAAGTCGTACACGTGATGAAAACTGCTTCCGTTTCACCACGATTTGACTTCTCCACCTTAGAAAAATTGTTCCCACCACAACCAAAGCTTGCAGAAACGTTTTAGGCTAAGAGGCGCGTATTTGAACAACTCAGAAACTATTCCCAAGCTCAACTGATCCTAAAAAGGAAAGTTGTTGCATGTCGGAAGAATTTTGTTATTTTAAAAGCAAACACACGCCGCTCCCAAGAAAACGCGGGTAGTACGGTTGCAAACGACACTAAAAATGCACCAAGACCTCCTAAATTCCTCTAGTAGCCTTCATTAACGATCTGTATGTGATTCATGTTGTGATGTGTTCGAAGCTGGCGGAAGTACATGCAAAACAATAAATTAGGTTGAGACATGAAAATCTGTTGTTTCTGTGATAATTTTCGAGAATTCTTGCACATAAGGTGCATTTTGCCCAAACTAGTCAAATTTTTTTACGAAAAAATATGACAATCTGCTGCGCACTATCGATCAAAAAAAGGAAACAGAAAGTGATTTCAAAGATGCAGTAGCAGCAAAGCTTGTTCGGAGCTAACACACCTTGTACAAAGCCACAACAGGGTTTCTATTAATGGGCTAATCTGCTATTTGACTTTACGTCTCGCAAGCGTAACTGGGCTAAGTACTTGGACACACAATGCTTGCAGACAAACTAACTTCTTTCACACAGTAGTAATGTTGAGGTGTGCTATAGAAAAAAAACAAATTGCATGAAACGCTTGCCTTTCAGCAATTTGGGCAGAAGATTCGAAAATGTTGCTTGCACACAGGGTCTCCACACTTCCTGCACGCGAACCTGGTCATGGTGCGGTGGGCGGCAGCAGAGTCGTAAATCGGCCTCATTTTGAAGCCCGAACCCGGCCAGAGCCCAAAATCACAAGCCCAATTTAGGCCAGAGCCGACATTTATTTTTGAAGCTGGATTTAGGCCCGAAAGCCAAATTTACCGATTGAGTCAAGATTTGCGCAACAGTGGAGTGTCAAAAAACGTAGTGTACGGGTATAGCTGCAAGTGCACGGTTTTATCAAACTATTGATTTAAACAAGCACGAATTTAGCTTGTTAGTCAACGATAATGCTGCAAAATGTAATGTTTCTCAAAAAAATGAAACTATCACGAAACTATCCACGATGTCGCTATAGGCATAAACGAAACTACTTAGTATAGGGCAATAGGCATGAAAAGCCGGTTTGTAGACTATCGTTTCTTGAAACAAGCCTAAAAGTGATTGATCTATTTGACGAGAGTGATTGATCTCTTGGACGCAATGCTATTACTTTCTAATTTCCCCACTGCCCTCGACTTCTCAAAATGAGTGTGAGACCAATCCCAGCAGAGAACAAAAGAAAGCAGCTGTGTTTGCAAATAGAATTACCTGAAGAAAAATCACAGTCACTTCACTCACAGAAGTCACCGCGATGAGCACAACAAATGTACATCACTAAAGAAAAAATCGTTACTCTAAATGTTATAAAAAAGTTTTGCATGCAGGCCCGAAATCGGCCCGAAACATTTTGACAAAGTTAAGCCCGAACCCGGCCCGGGCCAGACCAGAAACTCTGCCCGACCCGAAAAGCCCGGCCCGATTTACAACTCTGCGTCAGCTTCGGTAGCGTTTTGCTGCCGTCAGTTGTTGATGCACTTTTGCCGATATGGCTGATATAAAATCGCGTAATGTGCTGTGACTGGTGGACGGCACAAAAGGAGGCAATATCGGGTTGGCAAGACCCTTTTGCGGCAAAGGCTTGATCAAACTGTGGTAAGATTCTTCTGAAAGAACCGCCGTTTCATGGTGTTTTGCGGGTTGTGCTCTTTAAACAGAATATAAGAATTGACCACGGCTGCATTCAAAATCCCATAAAAATGCAAGAGGCCATTTTTTTGTCATGTAGTGGCATGACTGATAAGAACACATCTGATCAAACGTATCCACACCACCTTGTGGAAAAATAATACATAACAATTTCAGCGGAGCGGAAACGTCCAACACCGGTGCGGAGGCGGTGTAGCCGGACCCAAGCTCTTCTTGACATTGGTAGACACGAAATATTTCCCTCTCAGTTAACAACTATTTCATGCTTCGAGGAAATGCGTAAAATTCTGGCTTAGGCTACGCTAAAGCTAGGTTATTGGTGAAACTAAGCCTTTTACAGTAGAAACGGGCACTTCAAATATTGCGCTATCTGCTATACTGCATCAAGGCGGTGGACCAGTTGCTTTCTTCTCACGTAGTCTTAGCTCTAATGAAACACGCTATTCTAGTGTTGAAAAGGAAGCCACCGCTCCTGAAGGAATCAGAAAGTGGTCACACGCTTTTCTGGGGCGGCATTTTACCCTGATTACAGACCAATATTCGGTTACCTTTATGTTTGATCATAAGAGGCACTCGAAAGTTAAAAATGACAAAATTATGCCTTGGAGAATTGAGTTTGCCTAGTGCTCGTACGACATTGTTTACCGTCAAGGCAAGCTCAATGTAGCACCTGACGCCTTATCGCGTACTTACTGTGCAAGTACCAGTGAAAATACATTTTACGCAATTCATGCCGACTTTGTGCCACCCGGGCATAACGACAATGTATCATTTTATTCGAGGTAAAATTCTGCCTTACTCGTGGAACGAAGTGAAAATAATGACAGAGAATTGTCGAATCTTCTGTGAAATAGAACTTCGTTTTTTTAAACCACCGCAAGCGCAGTTAGTGAAGTCTGCTCAAACGTTTGATGGAATAAACATTGATTTTGAAAGGTCCTCTACCGTCCACATCTCAGAACCATTATTTTTTGACGATTGTTGACGAGTATTCTCGCTTTCCCTTTGTCTACCTCTGTGCCGATACTAGTTCGAAAACTGTTATTTCCTACTTAAAATCGTTATTTATTATGTTCGGTTTTCCCGCTGTTGTCCATAGCGACAATGCTAAATGCTTGGTGCGTGGAGAAATTAAGCAATTCTTTACTGAACGCGGCATATCGACTACGTTTGTTTCCGTGTATAATTCTTTCGGGAATTCGCAGTGTGAATGCTACAACGGTGTAATTTGGAATGCGGTGAGACTTGCGCTCCGCACAAACGGGATGGAAATTTCTCAATGGGAATCTGTTATTCCCCAAGCTTTACAATCTTTGAGGTCTTTGTTATGCACCTCAACCAACGAAACACCCCACGAGCGTCTCTTGAAGTTCCCAAGGCGATCATCATTTGGTTTGTCTGTTCCGACGTGGCTCACTGAAGAATCTGAAACTGTATTTTTAAAACGGCACGTACGGAACAAGTACGACCCCCTAGAGATCGAAGTCAAGCTGGTCAGGGCGAATCCCAACTACGCTGTTGTCAGACACCCCGATGGCCGTGAAGCTACTGTGTCTACCCGTGATTTGGCTCCAACGGGAGTTGACCCTCGAGACCAAGAAACGTCTAATGACTTGGTTCCAACTTGCTCTGAAGTGCATTTGGGGGAATGGGAGTCCACCAGTAGTGAAAATATGCCACGTCATCCGACCAATGATCCGGTACAGAGTCCAGCTCAGAAAAGTACTATAAACTCTCCAAGGAGTGAACTGCAAGCGCCACTTCAGTGACGTTCGAAGCGCACCAAACGCGCACCTGAACGCTTGAATCTCTAAATTCTCTAGCGTGCATTGATCTCGATTCAATTGCTTGAATTTCATGAAGGGGTGANTGTTGTAAAGTAATCATTAGTTTGCGCATTGTGCNCGCTGCAAGTGTGCCGCTCACATGGTTGAATGCTATGTGTTTTGAGATTCGTACTTGGCCGTTTCGTTTGGTAGCTTGTCGGCGCACTGTTCGGTTTGTTGGCGTATTGTGCGACTTATCTATATTCTTTTGTTATTCAGAGTTGTTCGTATTCAGTTCATTAAAGGTAATAGTTTACTATTTTGAACTTTAGTCTACAACAATGCAAGCATCGCTAAACTTCATGGTGGATAATTTCTGACCAAACAAAACCTTAAAAACACACTTTAGCAAGAATCCAGGACTTTCTGTTACATGAGGCCCATAAGTGCATCATTTTCCAAAACAGACGTTGCAGATTTTTCCATTTTCTAAAACAGACGTTGCAGATTTTTCCATTTTCTAAAACAGACGTTGCAATGCACCAATTAGCGGGCAAATGGTGACTTAACTGTAGAACACGAAGGCGCTTTACCTGGTAGAGGGAACAACGGCTTTATTGTTGGGTTCATAGAAACTACCGTAAAACTGCAATACAGCGAACGTTACAAGCATGGTGTGAGGTAGAAAGAAATAACAAAGAATGCAAAAAGTGCACATGGACAAAGGAACTGGTCGGCAGGATTGCCGTATATGTATACAGAAAAACTTATTAATACACTCTTAAATCACATGCACGAACTGTGAGCTACTGTAGGTTTTACTTAAGAAAGGTGTATTTGCATGTTTGGATTGGGGAGAAAAATAGCAGAACTGTGCAATACCTATGTGCAAGAAACTTGGCGGTGCTTGGGGTTTCTGTAAATAGATTCTTTGCAGTGAGTTAGACAAACTTGAAATTGTACGGTGTTAAATTTTTTTAAATAAACTCAATTTAATTCGATTATTTTCCTCGCTGCAGTCAAGGAATTAGCGTTTTCAATCACAAGCATGTTTCGCAAGCTATAAGCTTGAAATAATATTTATCTTACAAACCAATTTTAAAAGACTTAGAAAATTGCTTAAAGCGTTCATGGAATACTATTTTGCTCGGGCTTCTCCAGAGATATCACAACAATCGTCCTGTTTCAGTTCCATTCTGGTGGTTGTGGAATGAAAACGAAAGAAGAAAACTAAAACGTTTCACTATTTAAGATTTATTTTGAGGAAAGCATCACGCAAGGTACTGATATATATGATCACCCTCTGTGTATTTTCTCAAACTAAGCACCTGCATTTTGTTCCATGTTGCTACTCTGCACTCTGATTTAGCATCAGCTTTAATTTCGCTTTGGCAAAGTTCATCATCTAACGCCGACGACAAGGGCGCACGCAAGGGTGGTTGTGGTCAACCGCTCCTTGAGCTTGATATTTTACAAAAACTTTAGTACCTGCGCAAAGGAGATTATTTGTTTTCGCATATTTTTCCTTGTTAATTTGTGGACTTAATGCAAATACCACGGAACAAGTTCGCATGCAAATTTCAAGGAACATCGTAAATGGTCCAAAAAGTAATAATTATGTTTTGGTGGAACTTCGGGCTATCCTTGCGTCCGGAAACAACCTCAGCATTTTTTGCAGACTCTCCGTCCACTACGCATGTTCAGGATTGTGTTCCACGACAGTTCACTTGATGCAAAGCAGTTGCCTCCATTTTGTCTGCTATGGCTGATCAGCGCAAGCGCTGACCGCATTGGCTAAAGTACCAATTTCTGTAGCATGATGGAACTGTTGAACAAGCTTAAAACAGCAATTGTCAACATAGAAACATGCAGGCATTTGATAATGTCTTAGCACGGAAAAAGGAGAACTAAAACTTGCTGGACTTCTATGCATGACAAAAAATCGAAGGTTTTCTTGCGTGCTTTATGCTCATTCTCAAGTGTAGTTTAGCAAGATTCGATCTTGCAAACCACGGTGTGCTCCAGCCAGTCCAGTAGCAAATTGTCTATGCTCGAATGCCCATATTCGACATGACATTAGCGCAGCCTCATTTTGTAGTTGTAAGTTGAACCATGGATGAGTGTGTATTACTCCCCTGTTTTAACACGCATCCTGATATTTTTGCAGTTATGAACTGCTGTGTCGTAACGTTGAGTGTATTTTCCTCCGATATCCTAACTTGGAGCGCAGATACTTATATTCAGTGCAATGCAATGAAACAAAGTAAGGCTAGTGCGTGTAGAAGAATATGCACCTTATGTCAACTAACGTCCCCAAAACATTGGTTTGGAAACATGAGTATGGCGTCAGATTGTGACGAAACAAACAATGCAAACCAAATACAAATGTCCATCACATGCCACTGAATGAAACCTCTCCCATGATAAGTTTCTGCGTACGCCACTGGCCGACGACCGCACTGATCGATTTAAAAAATTTTCAAAACATTAACGCGGCCACCCAAACGTGAACTCCGGCAGCATGTCGCCACTTGCAGGCGATAGCATTGAGATTAACAGTCAAGCGTTGCATTATAGCATGGCTTGCGTCAGTTGGACTTGAAGTGCGACAAGCTAAACACTCGACTAGGTGTAAAAGGCACTTGTCAGTTAATCCTCATCAGTATTTAAGTTTTCAACTGGAAAGATAAAATGCTGCATTGGATCTGCAGCACAACTTTGATCTTGGCCAGCACAAGGGACGACCTTCTGTGAATCATGTCGTTGCTCTTCTCAGAGCCCATGATGTATATTACAGGTGGTTCTGGATTGAATAGGGCAAGTAGTATTGCTTTTCGTTCAAACCTACAGATGTTAGATGCATGTCTTGCAGGTGGCAAATGATGTGTCCTGGGCATACATGCTGTTTCACCTATACAGATCATTGCAAGGCTCATCGGTGCATGAGATGGTCTGATGGAAAGTGCTAGATTTGTAAAACCACTTTTGCATAAAGGTCGTACTTCGGTTGAGTGAACATGGTGGCGTGATCGAAACACAAAAATACTAATTTGTGGGATTAACAAACTCGGTCCGTGACAGGGCCCCCAAATTGATAAGACCACCGCTGCAACGTAGAGTTGTTTGATGTATGCTGGAAAAACTCTACGTTTCAGACTTGTTTATCGAAAATGGTACTAAAATGTACTATTCCAATTAAAATACTGTTTATGAAATTATGAAAGTGCAAACAACTAGTGATGTGCTGCGTGGGTTAATTTAATTAACACAGACGAACCTTCAACATCAGTGACAGGGGGAAAGTACGCACCACAGGTGATGGTAGGCTGTGTTTGAATCGCGGTCGGGTTACACCAAGACTTGGAACACGGTACTTGCAACTTGCTCCGCCTCGTGTTCGATAATGGAGGGGTGCAAGGGAAGGATTCAGGCAAGGGCGGTGCTGCCATTGGCCTACCACCAGTGCAGCATTCCCTGCGAAAGTAGCTGCTTGGCCCATGTCGCTGAGCAAGCGGAGATTGACGCTCGCAGACCACTCGTAATACTCACAAACAAAAGCCGCATTTGCAAATTATCAGTCGGCCAATTTCAAAGCCATCGAGGCTTTCCTTTCCCGAGCAACAGAAATTTCAAGAAGGCAATTATGCTCATTGCCGTATGTCCTGCGGCAATACCTTTTGCAGCAAACGAATTAAACTAGTGAGCAGCGACGCACGTCTGCGCTTTCAGAGTGAACTGCACACCAAAGGGCAACAGTGATGACGAAGCGGATTCAAGGACGAAAAAAAGTTTGTTTCCGGAAACAAAAGAGGAGGAAAAATATCAACATGTCGATTGACAACAAATCTCAGCGCCTCAGCGAGCATCTTGCGGACCCGCGTTCGACATTTTAATTAATAACTAGGGTTTGTCTTAAACGTTACTACAGATGCCAAAACTTCTTGACTGGGTGTTTGTTGAAATAGGTGTTTCTAGGGTTGACGAAAACAAGATGTGAGTTTATAATGAAATAGTTGGAATCGAAAAAACTCGCTTGGGAAGCATCGAAATTAGAAAAGAGAAATGTTTTAGTTATACAGTTGCGTAATGGAGGTAGTTATTAAAAATTTCACGTTGTGTCCGTCAGCGAGCGCTATGAAAAATTCGAATATAAAGTCTAACCACTTAAACCTAAGTGGTTCCCCTAATAAAATCCATATGTAAAGTCTTTAATATAAAGTAGCAACGTTGATATTTTTATCACAGTACCGTTAAGGTACAGTTTAGGGTAATATGTTCAGTAACACTTCATTTCCTGTAATAGACAAAGATTTCCGTTAGTTAAATGTGTGGAATACGGAGAAAACTATTTGACTTAAAAATAAGGGAATAGCGCATATTCGTTACGGAAGTAGTGTTGATACAGATCCAAGACTCTGGAATTGTATATGTAAGGAATCTGAAAGCGTGGTTGGCGTGGCAAATGTAAATATATTATTTCATAGCCTTGGATCCTTTGTTGTTGACATTGTTCGACTAGCGTCGACCATTTGTCAGGACGCCAAGTTTGTACTTTTACGAAATTACAGCCACATGTTGGATCAAAGTGAAAGGGTGCTGGTTGTAAATGTTCCTGCGACCCAAGACGTTGTCAAACGTTTCAATTACTAAGGTGATGATCAAGGAAACTTATGAAAGGTTATTGTGAGAAATTTATTGTAGGCAACGGTTGCATTTGATTCCTGCTTGCCTAGTTGTTTTTCAAGCTAATAGTAGTCCGTCAGAATTCTAGAATTCTAAAGTCTGAGTTAGAATGTTCCCTCTTAGTATTCTAAATCTTGATCGAGTCTTGTCATTAATGGGAGGTGATGCAATATTGCATCATCCGGGAAATTCCACCCGTGTTAACTGTATAAGCAGGGCTTTCGGAGCTGTTCGTCATTCGAAATTCTACATCGATGAAGCATCTCTAAACTACGAAGCTATGTTTTTACCGTCGCAATTGAATGCCGAAGAAGTCTTCCGGGATGAGACAATCCTAGCTATCAGTCGTCATGGACAGGGTTGACGACTTGACCCTGTTTCAGCCTTACGCCAGGCAGAAAACATTTTTCATAGTAGTGGAGCCCTACCTCCGCCTGACAACGCAGCGTTTCGGCTCGTGTGGTTCACTGGACGGGACCGATGGTATTATAACCAATTCTACATCCGGTTTGAATTTCCAGCTCCGGATCCACTTCGAAATTACGTCGCTTGGGATCGTTCATTGCTGATGGATGATTTGGAACTGTCTGAGGGTCGGTTTATTGAAACCGAGCCGACCATCGTCACATTGTGGGATCGTTTATTCTAATTCTTTTTTCTTGGTGTGTTTTCCTTTCAATTTGATTTCCCATTTCCTTCAATTCTAATTTTTCTGTGTTTGTTTATCTAATAAATTTAATTCTCATTAAGAGGTCTGGTTAACTTCTGTTTTCTTGAGCAAATAAGTTAAACATCGTACTTCAGGGTATGAACTCCTTAATGGAGATAATATTTAAAGGCTAAAAGATTTTAGACTTCAAATGTTCCTGAAAACCTTCTGATACAATGAAATTTCCACTGTTAACGACCTCAGTGCATATTTTTATCATGTTATTGCTATTCAGCCTTCGGCTGGCTGTCTAAGCAGACAGAATCAAAACCACAAGCTTTCAAATTTGTTATGTACACGAGTATAATTTTCATGCACTTTATATCACTGAAAATGCACATGAGAGCAAACCATAAGAACACTCACGATGTTTATCGACATGTCTTCTACTAATAACGTGTGAAAAGAGTTTCGCCAACAGCCGGGATGCAATTGGCACTTGAAGACAAAAAGCGCTTTTCTCGTTAGGAGTCTTGAAACATAGCAATATTTAAAGAATCTTTGGTTTCGAGGTAATTGCTTTGTGTACCACCAATCATGTCTTCCAGGATACTGCAGTTCCAAAGATGAGTGTATTTTAATTCAGGTGGTGATGATCGTTTAAATATCACAAAAGTTCGATATGATAGTACCGTATTTACTCGATTGTTAGCCGCCCTTGATTGTAAGCCGCATATACTGTACCGGTGTCTATATGGGTTTTAGGTATATGGATGGGCACGAAAATTAAAGTATGGTTACTGGTAAATGTTCTTGAATTCGCGTATAACGGTATTCGCGTTAAACGGCATACGGCATTCGCCGGTTGCGAATGC
>JGI24159J19872_10002718_pt1 | contig 21363 bp, 10 predicted proteins | sample Ectturendosymbi4_FD_19872 | JGI IMG/M metagenome (IMG submission 19872) | reverse complement strand
ACAACTTCCCGTGTCGCCTTTGGCTTGAACTGGCCCTGAAACAAGCTCAACCGCTTTCCATTTCCACCTCAACCAGGGTTGCCAGATGGTGCCAAATTTGGCAAATATTGCCAAAAATCACTTTTTCCAAAAATTTGCCAATTCTTTGGCAACATTTTTAATGCCAAAAATTTGCCATTTTTGAAATATCAGCTGTGACTAGTAATATTAACAAAATTTATCAAATTAAATACCAAAACTTTAGAATGTACAGCTTAGATATCGAGATAATATGTTTGAATATATAATTTACTGCAAGAGAATTTGCTGTAATTGTTGCAGTGTTTCATTTAATCGACAACCAATCATAATTTATTTTAAAATTGACTTGCTGTTACTGTGTTTCACGTCTCGCTGTAGTTAGGTTTGTGTGCATTTGAAGCACTGATCCTGTAAATAACGATCAAAACTGAAATATATTGTTTCCGGGTTTCAACTAAGCCTGAAATATTACTTTAAGTTTTTTACTATGAATCGTAAGGAATCATTTTGCAGCAACGAATCAATGTCTATGATCTAATATTTAGATTCTAAAACAAACAGAGGATATATTTCGCCTACTGAGCACACATTTTGATGCCTACGAAACAGACCTTTTCATAATTGTTAAATTCAAAAAATTTAAAAGTATGGATAAAATACAAATTGCAAAAAGCTATTAAATCAATATTGCCAAAAACTTGCCATTTTTAATGAAAAATCAATACTGCTAAAATTATTGCCATTTTCAAAATTTTTTTTCCAAAATTTTGCCATAAATTAGGCAAACTCTTGCTTTTTGATCTAGTGCAACTGTAATTTGTGAAAAATTCCACCCAATTAACTCTTAAATGACACAAGGCAATATAACATGTTTTGAGTTGAACCGCTGCGAAGTCACTTGGTCATCTGGTAAACATTTCACTGACCTGTGCAAACAAACACAAGCGTTGCTGCTATCTCCCATTTTCTTTGTCTCTGGTTCACAATGAGTTGCACAATGACTATGGTTGGCATTGAAAAGCATTTTCTGGGCATTTTCACTGTGTGTATGTTTGATTTTGTAATCTAGTGTTTTTTTGTGAATTTTTTTGTGAATGAAATCAAGTGTTTTATTATCACGAAATCTAGTACTTTTCCGTAACAACAGAGTGGCAACACTGATTGCTCGCATCAAGCTCTGCAATACCTCATTGGTTTGTCATACTGATGAAGTGACAGTACATCCACCACCATTTGTACATCATCTTCTGCAATCGTGTTCAGCCTTGCCCCAGTTTATTGTCGCAGCACACATAGCAAACAGTTCAATCTAGCACTATGACTAAATGTTAAAATACATTACGACATTTTCTCACGGTTGCCAAGTGAACGCTTTGCGCTGTTGTCCGCCGTTTCTTGTGTTGTGCTAAACAGTGTAATTTGATTGTTCGAATTTAACGTCAGGACATTTTTGAATTTGTTAGGCTATCCTTCTTTACGATACTGTACAATGGTTTCGTGACAAACAAGTAGCGGACAAAGACGTTTGCGGGTATTGCCCTTTTGTGAGAGACAGAGCCAAGGTATTTCCTACTTATTCTAGTCTTTGCTAACTAATACACTCCCAAAAGTCTGCTGATGATGAATTAATAGGTAATTTTCTGCTCAGTTTTGCTATGACTGCAGCTGGAGTTTCATCGACGTATGTGTTTCTGTTTCTTACTATTTGTCCCGTTACTGGATCAAAGTAATGCCTTGTTATCTGTTTTGTAAATAAGTGTTGCTATCATGGTTCAGGCGCGTTGTTCTTGCAATGCAATTAGATTGATATATTATTTTTTAGTGAAGAATCAATAACAGTTTCCGTTTGTTTTCTATTTGGAGGAAAAAAGTTTTCGGCATATTCCGCGTATGGCAGGAACAGCACATTCGTTTATTATTGCAATTCATCATCTCGAAAAATAGGAAAATTGAAATTGCGAAAAATAGTTTTGCGATGTGTTCAGCATAAACTTGAGGAACGTAAAAATCACAAAATCTGTTTTTGTTTGCAGCTTTCTGACAAGGATACGTTTGCAGTTCTGTTTCATTTTCGTCGTTATCCTCAAACGCCACCACCGAAGGACCCGAAAAGGTAATGCCGTTAACATCTGCGGTTATGGGGCTGCCACAACCGATGTTTTAGAACAGCAGGGATGCTTCCTGTAAAGCTACCTTTTTCCGTTCGAAGCCATGCATTCAACGCAGGTGGTTGATTGTTTCATTCATGAGTGATTTGAAGAAAGTAGGCGTCGCAGAGTGGAAGGCAAAAGAACCGCTTTTTGAATGATATCCGCAGTGGCGTAGTGAGGCTTATTGTCATCTAGGGCCGACCGTAAAAATTCCGCCCTTTACTGCCCTCAAAGGTGTTGACAAGAATGAAAGAAGATCATGTTTCGTGCTATGAAAAGATAAAAAGAATATTAACACATCCTGAACATCAGAATCAAACACTCATAAATCGTAATGGGTCTTGTTTTTCATTGTCGATTGTGACTCTGTAAGTCTTGCATTTTCTGCTTGTCGCCATTGTCATAATTACTGTTCCTAATTTTTCTGCTTTCATTACCTGTTATTCGTATATGGACCTGGCATATTTCGTCATTTTTCGTACCTGCTGGATTTCCGGCTCCTGAAAACTGCCCCACTTGGCTATATTCATTTGCGTATTCCAGTGGATTAAACAAGAAGTAAAGAAAAGTGACAGTGACATACATACTTTGCATATGTAGCCATTTCATGTATGTTTATATTCGTGTAATATCCCAGGTTTTAATTTCAAGAAATATATATATACTGCATATAGTAGGCCATAACAATTTACTTTAATAACCTTAATTATATAATGTTAGTCACGTAAAGAATGTGTCATTCATCCAGTCCCGTCGCCACGGGGGTTTGGTGGGCTTAGCCCCCCCAAACAAAGCTTCAAGCCCCCTAAATTGAAAAATGAAGCACTATAAATCAGCGGAATTTTTGTCAAATTTGAATGTCAAGCCGCCCCTGCACAAACGTAACGCCCCCCTATTCACGACTTTCTGGCGACGGTTCTGCATTGATCACTTCACATTTTCAATAGTGGTTCAATTCTCTTAGATTATATAACAGGCTTCGAACGTTACGTTTTTCTGCATTTGCACGGGACCCTCCTAAGTTGCAGGACGCATTTGATAAAGTTGGTCAAATAGGCCAAACACGGCTCTGGTTGTGAAGCGCTGGCTTGCAGCTTTCATCGTGACCGGCAAACTTGGGCTGGCTGTTGGGTTTGGCTTCTTCCAATTGCACGTGCAAAGTGTTATTTTAACTTCGTTTGTTACCAACCGATGTCTATTTCGAAGACTATTATCAAACCCCACTTACGACATCCGCCTTTTTATTGCTCAGCAGTGATTACAACCTTATAAATGCAAACGATGAACTTTATTCAGTAGCCTACAGCCATTGCCAAGATGTGCAACTGTTTTCATTAACATTCCTTTAACAAAAGCACTCACCACAATAATAACTACACAAATCGTTTGTCCTTTCTTTAGGATTTCAGACTAAGACTCATCGCGTCTGATGTAGTCAATGAATGGGTTAATAAAAGTTGGACGAAAACCATTTGTAGTCAAATAATGGCACTACAGTTTTCAATAAAAACGTGTGATAGTCCACTAAATAACCTGTATATATAAAGCAATATACCTAATGGAAAGAGCCAATGTCAACTTGAAACGAAGTACAAGACTTACATTGAACAGGGAACTTAACTGCAAAGTGGAAATACCTCCCCTGAACTCATGTCATTCCTCCCTGGGGACTGTTTCCTCCCCAGTTGGGAACCACTCCCTTAGAATGAAGTCGATGACAAAACAGGAAAATGTTCGAACTTCAAAAAGAATGCTTTCTTTCTCATATATCAAGGCCCTAGCCCCAGGGTTCTGCAACATAAACTTTTCCTGTTGAAATAGCTTTACTGTGTATGAAAATCTTAAGTGTTCCCAGGGCCGGCGCTGCCATTAGGCGAACTAGGCGGCTGCCTATGGCGTTTGGCTAAAGAGAGCGCCAAAAAGGACCAAAAATATAAATACGTGCTTCAGAAAGTGACGAACGTACACCAAGATAAGATAATCAACATGATGAAAATGAGTGAATCTCATGTAAACGCAGTTTATGAGAAGACTGAGGTACGGCATTTAATTTCAATTTCGCTTATACCAGGTAAGTGATTTTGCAATTTGGTTTAAATTTCATTCATGCACTAAACTTTTCTAATATAGCTACGAGGGGCATTCGGGGGCAGTGGCCTCAAATATTTTTGTGCCGTCGAAATCCCGTTTTGTCCAGACAAATGTGTTTTATACACATAGCAAAAACACATATCGTGTCCCCTTAAAAATGCATTCTGTCCCCCAAAACCTTACAACCTGGCTACGGGTCTGTATAGATTAGGGATCTTTGTATAGGAGGGGTGGTCGGTGGAATGGATCGTGTCTAAGGTGCTCACAAGTCTATCAACGGCGTGCTGTCAGGGCCAGCAAAGCATGCCCTGCAGGCCGCACTTTATCAAGCTCATTGAAAATTTTAAGGTTACTATCTCTGTTCTTTTAATTTGTTGATTTTTCTTAGCTGTCCCATTTCAACCGGAGTAGATTAATGTCAAAGCCTTCACTAAATCATGTTTCAGCCATTCAGTGCAGTCAGATTGGGAAACACTGCCGAAACGCCAGCGTTTTTATGCGTTAGTAGCCTAGCTAAGGGGACCGCAAATACTTTTTGGTACGACCCCGTGAAATAGTTCTAAATTCTCGCGACTCAGACATTTCGTGAGCATATAATTTTGTGGAAAATACTTTATAGTAACAGTAGCAACTTTCTTGCACAAAATTTAATGCAACTTAGCATATGAAACAGTAAATGATTGCATTAACTGTCTAATGAGAATGGCAAATTTAAAATGTAAATTTAAATTTTTTCACGACCTGGAGCTATAGGCGTAGCCCGGGGTCCCAGCAGGCACCGTAACTAGGGGGGCGCAGAAGGGCTTCTATCGCCCTGAAAAATTTTCTCCATGCCTGGAAATATGTGTCGGACATATTTTGCAACTATTTGACATAATTTGAAAATTTTGGGCCACTCTCAGAAAACTTTTCGCCCCCTGGTGGCCCAAGCCGGTTACGGGCCTGAGTCCCAGGGGCATGTCCCTCAAAACCTGAGTATATCTAATCATTTTGTGCTTTGATAGGCGGTGTCCCAAACAAAATACTGTTGCTCGCCTAAGATCCAACATTTCAGCCGCCTTCAAAATTTTTTGGCCGCCGCAAAATTTGGTCTGGCTGCGTCGCTGCTCAGAGTGGAAGGTCTTGCGACCCAAATTTGATGTCGCGACCCGCTTATAGCGGACCCCTGGCGGAACTAACCAGTTAGATTTCGATTGCAGGACGCAATTAAATTATGTAACAAGAAAGTATAAGCTGGCACGCAATATAACCAACACTGGTAACCTTCGCGAACGTCAGACGTTTCTTGCGCATGTAGAACATTGTCGATAGTTACGACATCAGACTATAAAAAGGTTTTCAGAGGCCTATGCTAAGATTTTTGTTTATGTGAATGCTCTAATGGCTGATAGTGTACTTGTGTAGATAACATTTTGATGAATTATTTGGTATTGAGATAAGCTCGGCATGCATCTAATAAATTAGTTTGATGAAAACAATTGTCCTTAAAAGGGTCTTTTTTGATGGAGTGGTGCTGGAATGGACCTTGCCTAGGTCCCAGCGGCAATTTAAAGATGTGCAAAGAGAATGTATATTTACGTTTGTCAGTACAGTCGCAGGGCACTTTTGCTGAAAGGTCCTGCCACACGTACTGAAAAAATGGCACTGAACATCAGAGAACAGCACGAGACGTGCCAAGAACTGTTTGTCGGTGTCAGGTATAATGCGCCAATGTGCTGTTGGGGCGTTGACCGAATGACAGCAGAAAAAGTGTTAAGCTAGCCCTGACTATTTACCGAAATTTCATGAATGGCCTTTTCATCACATTTTCACCCCGTGGAGGGGTGATGTAAAACTCGAACTACCGGGCCAGTGATGTTGGCTAGCCTGAGTTCGGATGTCCTCTCTGTCGCTAGTTCAAATGACTTTTGACTGCGGTGGGTAAAATGCATTTGGCTCGAAAGGAAGATGTAGGGACTTGGAAAAAGTACCCCCAAGGAAGTATGTATTTCAAGACAAACACTACAGTAGGCTACTTTAGCACACTGTATTTGACCCAGAATTTTGAGTTCACATTTTTTTCTCAGTCCACAACCACATTTCCTAGCTTTTCAGGCTACACGCCAGGCCCGCAAACAAGAGCTACAACCAGGCAATTGTCCTCCCCGAAATTTTGAAAAACTTGTTTAGTTGTTAAGTACAACAGAAAGTTACAATCATTTTGATCGCCGAAAATATCACCTGGTTGCTGCCCTGTACCAATCTAGGCCTTCCAAACACAAAGCCTGAAAAGAGTTAGAACTTTTGAAACTTAAAAAAATTAATTTTTAATCAATAATTTGCCGCCCACCAAAAGCTTCCGCCCCCTGGAGCACCCAGGGCCCCCTTGCAACGCCACTGGATATACGTGTTCGATAATTTGAAATCAAAACTACACATGTGCTGCACCCGCATCATTGGGATTGTTCAGACTATTGCATTCAATCAATGCTCGTTCGGTAGCGACGCAGTCAGTCATGAGCGCACTGACTTCTTCGCAACGTGATTGTGAATACCTTGGCTTATGAAGCGTGTAAGGAAATGCATTTCGGCGAACTCATTTCTAACGCACTGCTTTGCGTTTGCGCGTCCAGGATCCTTTAAGCAAAATCATAAACTCATAAATATCGCCATTGCCGCTTGTAGGGCCAGCAGTAATTCAAGAAAATTAGTTGCCTGTGCTTTTTTCCAGCAAGTTCATTTGACAGTTTTGAAGGTCCTGTAGCCACTGCCCAAAACTTCTAACTACTTCACTAAACTCAAGGTCTGTCTGGTAGAATAGATGCAGCTGTTTTCAAGTTATTGCATTTGTGGCTTACTTATTGGTGCAGATGTTTTTTGCAACCTCTCTGTAGTCGTTGCGCTAAATGTGCGATTCACCACGAACGGGATGTGCGCAAAGAACAACGCCCATATATATGTGGCGCGAACAAGCAATAAAAGAGTGATCTCGTCGGGTGATCTCTATTGTTGCTTGCTGCCATAGTGTGAAGCTTTGCGCTGTTGCCGCTCGGGCTTTCCGATCGTAGTAGTGTACTCACTGGTTACCTTTTGGTGTTTACTCAGCCGTTCCTCTAGTTAAGGCTGCTTACAATTGTCCGCTGATGAGACAGTGTGGAAATGTTGACCACACGAAATCCATTTTATTACAGTTACCGATTGTATCTTAAAACAGCTATGTCCAACCCAAATCGCTTACTGAGCCAAAAAGTATGCCACTAGCTTAAACAGGGCCGCACAATGAATAACATATTACTGAGGGCCGGACATTGAATGCCTTACTTTCGTCTTAGCAAACTAAGTGCAGCTAAAGCTAATGTCCTGAGAGAGTACGAATCCTAACTGCAAAGACAACAGACGTGATAAAGTGGCACTGAGGACCACTTGCAACCAAAATGTCAAATTGAAGGTTGTCAAAATAAGGACAAGTTGTCAGTATGTAGGATACTTTTGCTACAGCGAAAACCTGAACTTTGCCACACAAAACCTTCGACTGGGCCGCGGATTGGACATAGCTGTCTTAAAAGAAAGCAATTGCATACTTTCCTCAACGTTTGCTTAAGTTCATACCATCGCCTACTAACTAACACATCAGTTGCTCTTTCGTTAAGATAATCATTTCATTTGTTTGGAATTTTGTTCGATTTGACACTTCTAATATTTGCAACAGTTGCATTTAATTAAACAAATTACATTCTTTGCATCAACCAAAGAACTGAAAAGTCTTGTTTGCGTGAATTATTGCAAAATACCCCGAGACTGGCCTAGCTTCGCGAGTGCAATCGTGTGAGGTCTTCCAATGGCAAAGAGTGATATCGTAATTCGACTAACCAAGTTTTGCGAGCTTACTTGAAGTTGGAACATTATGTGACATTACAGTACGTGCTTATACGCTGTGCTCCTAGTGCCATACATAGCATTGATTGAAAGGATAAGACTGAAATAGGGTTGTTTTCTGTCCTGTTGTTTATCAATTTTCGATCACATTCGACTGGTACCACACGTTAATCAAGAATCAGCATCTTTTTCATATTCAGTTTGAATGATCACTCGCCTTGTGAACGAAACGCTGTTTATGAATGGACTTTCTCACTGAAAAGCTCCAATCTTGAGCAGTGTTGCCGTTGAATCAAGTTACGAATGTCTGCCGTGTTTATAGACGCTCAGATCAGCTTTACCTGTGGTGGGCGCTTGAAAGTCCGGGGAATACAGTCGTCGACGACCAACGAAACTTCCAGCGATACAATTACAACGAGTTTGGACCCAACTACTTGAACGGAACGATGACATTCAGGTGAGTATTGCCACCATAAACATGGCCTGATTTGTCTGCAATCAGAATGCAGTATTCTGCATCTCAGCGTTTTAAATGGTTCCCGTATAGAAGCTCTTGATACGGTCTCAGTACGTCCGGATGTTTCATAAACAAAGAAGTTGAAAGGTTTCTGAGTCAAATGAAACAATAAACTATCAGTCAAATTTGTCAGCATCAGAACTTTATGGAGTGAAAATACGGTTCTGTTATAGTACTTTCTCTTCAGAAACCAGTCACCTGAAAATAACAGTCACCTGGAAAAAAACATGGCATTTTATGCTTCTCTAACACTATTCTTCACAAATAAACTTTGCATAGGCGGCGCGCACAAGAAGTGTTTCTGTGAAAACGTTTTTTTGGAAAGTTAACTGAGCAGCGTCATTACACAAATAAAAAGATGTCATGTAACTAATCTCCACAAAGGCAAACAAGTCGAATCCATCAGCAATTTTTTTATAATGGGAAATCAATTTCCTGATGAAATTTTTGCTGCTAGGTTCGAATCCGTCACCTTTGTGGAGCTTACTGTAGTTGCTTGAAAGCAGATGATATATAAGTCTTAATAATCGAATTAAGTCATGAAAGCAGAGTCCTGTCGACTGATTCCTCGAAAGCTTGCAGCAAACCAGGAACATTTAATAATAGAAAATTTTGAGGTTGCTTCTAGTGTTTTGTGTATGGGAAGAAAAAACAAGTTTGCGTGTAACAGCTATCTTAAATTTTTGTGTGCAATAGCAATCAAACGATTTTCTTGTTATGTGACTACAACTTTTAAAACCTTTGCAACGCATCGGCTTTACTGACCAAACAATCTTACGATCTTACGACGCATCTTACGACGTTAACGTGTTGTCGTCTAACCCAGCCTTCTTGAACCGGTGTGAACGGTGCACCAAAACATGCGTGGGGTGCATCACTACGAAAGTGTTCACAAGGGTGCATCACAAAATTGTCACACGAAACAGATACTTTTTAGGAAAACTTTCTGTTAGCAAAAATGAAACATTAACTAACCAATGACTTTCAGATTTAACCTAGACCAGGGGTCATCAACCTTTTCGAAACTGCGAGCTACTTCTTGTGTACCGATTAAGGCGAAGGGCTACTAGTTTGAAACACACTTCCAAAGTAAAAATTTTGCTTAATTCACCTTTGATTAATTTAGTATTGATATTCGTTACTGTGAAGACATTGATCATGCTAATGTTATTTTCAGAACAGGCCTGCGGGGGACTTACTTAGTCGTTGTGGGCGACCTGGTGCCAGCGGGCACCACGTTGGTAACCTCCGATCTACACTTTGCATATTCTAAAGTGTGGTGCGTGAGCATCAGACCAAGTCAAGCTAATTGTTGTAATTAGTTGATTATTTGTGATTCATAAGCAAGATACAATGAGCCATTATCAGTTGAATTATGTAGCTGAGTTAGTGAATTAGGGTACTTGCTTATTTAGGCCAGGGTACTTACAGACATGGACGCAATTAGTTGGGGCACACGGGGAACGTGTCAGTAAATAGGGTGCATGTGTTCGTCAAAATATCTTCAAGGGTGCACCATAACAAAAAAGGTTGACGAATACTGGTCTAGTCGAAACTTTCATGAAAATGCGGAAAACTTGTTGCAGGGCTCTGGTGTATTTTGTTGATTTCGCATTTAACGTCGCCGTAAAAAGGGACAGCTTATTGTTGCAGGCTCGACTCGTTGTTTGTGCTACCCGGTTACCAACCCGGATCAGTGAACCCGGTTGAAGTCGTCAAAACCGGCTGGAACGGAATTGAGGTTGACGTCAGTCGGTTGTTGAAAAACAAGGCCAAGCATGGCGTCGCCTTAATATCCAACTGCGTCCTGGGGGGGCTTGCTCGCACGCGCATCAAAGTAGTGCAAGAAATACAAAAGAAGGGCTATCCCATTGACACGTTTGGAAAGTGTTTTTCTCACCAACTCCCTGATTTTAATAAACCCAACCCTCGACTCTTCCGGACCCTGGAGAAGTACAAGTTCTATTTCGCGTTCGAGAACTCCCTGCACTGTCGCGATTACATCACCGAGAAGTTTTTCATCAACGGTTTGGCCGCGGGCGCTGTTCCGGTGGTCTTTGGCCCGAAGCGGGCGTCGTACGAAGCGGTCGCGCCCCACCATTCCTTCATACACGTCGAGGACTTTGAAACTTTGAAGGATTTGGTGAAACACCTAAAGTATCTGGAAAGCAATGAGACAGCCTACGCCGAGTACTTCGCATGGAGGAAAGCGCCAGTCGAGGCGAGTTATCCGTACGGGAAGCACATCGGCTTTTGTGCCTTGTGTCGAGCTCTTTACGGCATAGCACTTGACGACAAACGTCCATTCAACGAAATATACGGACCGAGCGGAATCAAATACGACCCTGCGACACCGTTACATTTCAGCAAACCACAGACTGTGGACAACCTGCGAAAGTGGTGGCAGGTGGACGAATCGAAAGAATGTTTGAGCAAAGACGAAGCAGAGAAAATGAAATTTTGGGATGACGTAGACCCTATTGGCAAAACATAATGTTAGGCTCTAATTTACAAAACATAATGTTAGGCTCTAATTCAAACTCTTGGGGTTGCGCACCAAACGCAAGCATGAATTTATATATGCTATAGTTCGTGTCGTATTGTTTGGGTTGAGGAGCAACAAGGTTTGTATATGCAAAAAGCTTTGCACATTGGTTTATTGCGAGTATTGTTTTTCGTTTTGTATTCAGAACATAGCAACGCGTTTCACTCATCATTAAACGCATTTCAAGTCAATTTCAATTCATTTTACTCCTTTTAATGCAAAACTGAATTCGGGAAATCTTCAGAATTTGCGCGATTCAATTTTTAAATTTTTGTACTGCGCAGAATCTGGCTGTGAATCTGATAACCTGTCTTCTGGTGGAAAATCTAGTAACCTTCCAAGTGGGGACTTTAACCTAGTGGGTCCCAACCTTTTTTGCCTTTACCCCACGTGATTACCTCTGAAATCCTGATTGCCCCATGTATCACCCATGTGGTGATCTGAAATTTCTAAAACATACATTAAACTAAATGGGTTTGCCAATCTGGGGAAAAATCCAAGAAGTTAAGTTCGAAACGTTGGACCCAGACCCAGTCAGTCAACCTCCACTCCCATCTTAAAAGTCAAATTGCCCCCCTTTTTTGACGTGTGCCCCACGCTAGGAATGGGAACCACTGTTTTACCTCTTTATGATCTAGCCAGGTGCATTAGAGCCAAAAACGTTATTGTGCGACCCAGGTTAAAACGATGGACCAAGATGGGTTAACACACCAAATTTAAGTCACATAAAGTTATGCGAAATTTTCGAACTCTGAATAACTCCTGTTTTCACTGCAAAAAACGATAGTAAATAATCTCTATGACTTGATTTATATTCGGTCAAATTAAGGCAAACAGCAAGCAAGAGAATTGATGTGAGTCTACAGGGTAACCAAACTTGTCAACGACATCACTAACAATAGTTTTCATATGTTGACTTAACAAGTAAGCTACTTGATTGGTTGGTTCACTCAAATGGAGGTTTACTNCGTGTACCTATTTGTAACTTGCAGTTAATTTTGNCGTGAAAGGACTTGTACTGATGCAATACTTCCTTACGTACGTAGGTGCAATCCGATTTTCAGGTACACTCTAAGATCCGCCCTCAGTTGACTTTTTGATGGGGCTGTGAATAGCCTTGATTATTTTTCAATAAAAGGAAGGAGGAAGCCTAATGTTTAGTAACAAATTTTTGAATCCATAGGAGTCACCTGTGCGGATAGATTGCGACGGCATGAGTCGTGGTGGTGTTGCGATCGGAAAGCCCGAGCGGCAAGTGCGCAAAGCTTCACACTGGCAACAAGCAACAATAGAGATCACGCGCCACGATCACTCTTCGCGTACGCTAGTCGTTATGTTCAATCGTTCACAAGTTAGTATCGGCAGAGATTCCACGCCGCAATCACTCTCGTCGTTACCATTAGCAAGTGCAATTAACTGTTCATCAGGTTCACAAGCATTGTTAGAAGTTACTCACCAAGATCACTCTATCGGGATCAACTCTATTATTGTCTGTTCGCGCCACATTAATGTCGGTGTTGTTGTACGCGCACATCCCGTTCGTGGTGAATCGCACATTCGACACAACGTCAACTGAGAGGTTGCAACAGTGGTACGAAAACGCGTTTTAAGGGAGGCAGCAAACTGTTTTGTGTAATTTTATTGATTTTTGACGCTTGTTGTGATTTGCCATTATTTTGGAAAAATTAATGTCTATTTGTCGCAATTTTCATGAAAAAATATATGCTGTATTTCTCCTGAAAAAGTCTTAAGTAAAAACACAACTTATCAAATCACATCAATAACTGTAAAGAGAAATAGACACCAACGCTTTGTTCCAGGGCTGCCGCGTCGGACCTGGGCATTTTGGTTGGAGCCGGAGCTCAAATCAAAAATCAGAAAGAATGGAGCTCAGTTTAATATTCAGGACTGGAGCTTTGGAGCTATGGCCATTTGAGAGGTAGTTACGACACCAGACTGCAACAACGGATTCACAAGGTTTTGTTTCCTTGGTTTTATCATCGCTAAGGTTGTGGCATCATAGCTGGCAGGGTTGGTGTTACTTGTAGAACAATGGTTCTCCAAACTGTTCTAAAAACCGCATGCAGCTCCCAAGCATACTTTGTGCGGATCTTAGCAATCTTCCAGTAACACCTCTAATATTTTGTGTAACAGACTTAGTGCAATGATAAATGGCGTCAATTAAATTGTGTTAAAATTTTTTAGTGCGGCTCTCTAACAAAACTGTAGGTCTGGATTTGGCTCCATGCAGCTAAATGATTGAGAACTACTGTTGTAGAACCGAAAAAGTTGACTGTCAAAACATCTTACTTTCTAGTCATAATAATAAAACCGAGTCTGTACGAGTGTAACGATCTAAAAAGAACTGAGCTTTAATGAGTAGGTATATAATATAATATTCAGAGGTTTTGTAGCTGTGGGTTATCAGGGAGTATGCTTAAGATATGGCACCATTGCAGATTTAAGCTTGAAATGCATGGCACGCCATTGCAAAGTAGGAATTTTTATTGGATACCATGGCCGTGTCCCTGGCGCAAGCGGTTAAGTTGCACCCATGCTTTGCGCGGCATGCAGCATCCTGGTGGAGAGTTAGTGAAACTAGAGATATATGGCTTCAACGAATCTGGTACTGGAGGGGGCGAGTAGTCTTGGTTAGTGAGGTTCTCCATGAACGGTCTTAAGGGACGTCTCGAACGAAGTCTATTGGGAGCGCGCCGTACGTGCAAGGTTTCATGTAGCAGGTGATCAGGACTTTGTGGTTTACGATGTAGCTCTAGACATGCCACGTTTCTTCGAGTAGTGGGGGGCAGAATACCAGAAAGAAAGTCTGTAGGTGTAGATCTTATACAACATGAAATTGGGCACATGGCTTCGTTCAACTGAGTGTCTAATTTACGTGTGTGTGCACTTTGGCACCAAGCTTGGGAGCAGTATTTTGCTAGATCATATACCAAAGCACTTGTTGAGGTTCTGAGCACGTTAAATGAGCATCCCCAAGTCACACCCACGAGGCGCTTCATCAAGGCAACCCGAGATGAAGACTGTTTTTCAGTTTCAGAAAGTGGTCTTAGAAAGTGAGACTTCTGTCAAGAGTGATACCCAAGTATGTCGGATTATTCTGGAAGTGTAGGAGCGTTCCAGGAGAGGATTCTAATTTGAATTGATACCCTGCATGATGGTTTCTGATGTGGAAAACTGAGCAGACAGTTTTGTTGGTGGAGAGCTTTAAGCGCCACTTGGATACGTATTCTTGTATGGTAGACATGTCTTCTGTTAGATTTTTTTCTGACTGACTGAAAGTGGGGGCTGAGAAGGTCAGTGCGACATCGTCAGCATATATATATATAGATTTGGTGGACAAGATATCGGGGAAGTCGTAAGTGCAAACATTGTACAAGGTGGGAGCTAGTACCGACCTTTGGCGACTCCTTTTTTGAGGTTGTGTGTGGATGACTGTGCTTTGACCGTAAATGGTATGTAGTATGAAGGACCTACAATACAGGAGTCAGAAGATGCATTATCAGGTTTGTGATTTTATTACAGTAACCTTGACAGTTTCAAATTAAGTCCTTTGAGCCAGACAGTGCCATACGCCGCTTTCAGATCGAAAAATACTGAGCCAACTACCTGTCGGTCGTTGAATACCTACTCGATGTTTTGAGTCAGGCGGCAGACTTGGTGTGCAGTTGATCTGTATTTACGAAAACCTACTTGTTCGGTTGGAAGTAGCGGGTCTATGATGGGGTTAATTCTGTTAAGGATAAACCTTTCGAAAAGTTTGAATGAAGAGCATAGCAATGATATCTTACGGTAGATATTGGGGCTGGAACGTGGCTTGCCAGGTTTCAGGATTGCAACTACTGATACTCGTCGCCACATTTTAGGAATGAGGTTTTGGCTAGACATGCTTTTACAAAGGAAAGCAGCCAGTTCAAGAGGGCTTCTCCGCGGTTTGTGAGAATTTCATTGGGAACACCATTAGGACCTTTTGCTTTGCGAGGTTGAGTTGTCATCAAAGCAGCTTCCAGTTCAGTCTTGGTGAATGGTACGCCAAGATGGTTTTGAACGAACTGCTGAACAAAACAGCCGTTTTGAACGATGTGCTTTGCGATTGCGTTTGGGTCGATCAGGCATCTTATTTTCTTTCGAGTGCAACCAGTGAGTAAGTTGATTCGCTGCCAGGCTTTTCGCGAAGAATGTTTAAAGTCAATGCTGGACACAGCTTCCATCCATCTTTCTTGTTTTTTCTCGATATGATCCATTAAAGCGGTAGCTGCATCCTGAATGTCTTCAGAGGCAGTTGCTTCTTTGTATTTAACATAGGGCACGTTGCAATCATTGTCCCAAGATGGGGAGCATTTTTTCCTAAAACCTGTTGGAACAGCTCTTTTTCCAGCTATTTCTAATGCGTTGGTGAATCTTTTATAGGCTTCATTGATATTCTCTATATCTGGACAGGGCAAGTGGTTTGCCAGGTCATTTGCAATTTTCTTATATAGTGACCAGTCGGCTTTCTGAAAGTTTGATGCAGTCACTGTCTCGCTGCATCGCCTGCCAAAGATGTCTGAGGTCAACAGTCACATGCGAAAAAACGCCTATCGTAACTTGAAGTGAACTTTTGAAGATTCGTTGTCATGTTATTGTTGCGCAACGAAGATCAACAGCAGAAGAATCCGTCTGCAAGTTTCACAACGTGCCTTTGCCGGCATATGAGTGGACATGAGTGAGCTGCAAGATCGTCACTGGACTTGGGCGGATCCAGCCAGTAAGGTTAGGGGGGCGATTTCAGTAAAGTTTGGTAGAAAANTCTCAAANCGGCTTTGCCCCTATAAGAAGGATGAAGNATACTTCACGACACTGTTGTAAAAAAACAATGTACGACAAAATGACGTTATTTCGCGAATGCTGTTTTCCGAATTGTAAANAACATGGCGAATAAAGTTACGTTCGTAGGTTTTAGTAGGGGCGATCTCCATTGATCCGCCGCTGTCACTGCATGACAACAAAACAATGTACATGACAATAGACTCAGTGAGAGTGCTATACCGGAAAATACAGTCTTATATTGCAAGAATTAGATCAAAGAATTGGAATTAAGTTTCTGAGTTCAGATTTTCTNGAAATCTGTGTTGCTTCGCACCAATTTCCAAGGGGGAAAAGGCCTGTTTGCCCNCCCCCCTGCATACGCCCATGGAGGAAGGTGTAGGGACTGGGGGAAAGTGCCCCAATCAGGCTCAAGTGGTTAAAAAAAACTGATTTCATGACAAACATAGGGGTACNATTTGGCACGCTGGATTTGACATCTGATCAAACATTGTATCGACTGGCTCGCTCCAAAACCNCATTTTCTAGCTTTTTGCGTTACGAGTCCGGGGCAGGGACCGNGTTCATGGGGGGGACGGGGGGACATGTCTCCCACAACGTTTGGACAGGGGGGATATAATATCTTTTGTCCCNCCAACAATTTGTGATGAAAAGTAATGTAGTTGTGCAAACTTCATGGTTGCATTACTGTTGGAAACTTTACCCCAGCATAAAGCCAGGGAATAAATGAGAAAAATGAGCACTATCACTGGATTATCTGCAAACACAGTATAGGCTACAGGTTTCCTATGGAAATTGAATGCTCATGATTGTTGAAAATTGCGTTAGTTAATTTGAATTACCCAATCGGTGTGCACATGAACTTTGCTCAATCAAGAATTCTTGCGCTCGTCTGTAGCCTGCAATCAGAATACGGTTTCCACCAGGCGCGTAGCTGTGAGGGACAACGGAGCAATTCCACCTCCAAGCCCAAGGTTTTCAGATTAATAAAATATTTGAAGTATAAGATATAGAAATACTTCAGTGCAAATCAACGAAACTGCCTCAAGGAACCTATCGTACTTCAGCTTTTAGTCGAACACAAACTTGTATCTGACCTTTTGTAATCATGATCAATGACTGCAGATAAAAGCAACTGGAGTAACACGTTTCGCAGCTGTTTTTGGCGTACCAGCTTGCTGTATCCCACCTAATTGTTATGTAAGCTTCATTTCAAGACCATCGAAAATTCCTCTCTGATAACCGTGGATGTGTGGCAGTCCTCTTCTAAAGAAGACCACAACACATTTAGGACAACTCCGCAAGAGCACTGGTGAATTTGACCGGAGTGCCCAAGGCACGCCCATGTTAACAATTAAGAAACTTAGACCCGCCTGTTTCGCTCGACCCGCTCAGTTCATCACAACAGAATTGCATTCACTCATGGTTTTATTAATATAACATTAAGCAGTACGCATTTATTTTCAAACGTAACATAAATCCAGTACCATATCATATACAGGGGTCAAAATTCAGGTTCAGGGGTTGCCGTAATGAATTTGAATGGAGGAGAGAGTGACCCGAATTATAATAGAACATCATGGAAAAACAGTCTACCAGTCCATAGTTCCCTTGGTTTAAGTTGAGCTTGGGCACAAGCCGTCAACTTGAAAAGAGTTGGCCATGGACCGAAGTCACCAACTATTCTCAAAAACTAGTATTGGACCGAAATCACTAGCTATTTTTTGAGCTGCTTCTTGGACAGTGGTCGAAGTCAGACTGACTCGAGAGGAGCGATTCCGCTCTTTATATACTCACGACGTTCTTCGCCAGGGTCACGTGACAAATCTCGATTAGCGCACAGTGCAATAGCGACATCTAGTGGTCATATGTGGTTGGCGTTCTAATCGTGATTTCCGAGTTGTGTTTCGCAACAATGATTTATCTGTTTTCATCCGTAATTCTATTTACAATTGGAGGTTACTTTTTAGTGTAATAGTTTTCTATATCATCTTAAGTTACTCTCTAGCCAACGGTGGCTCACAATAAATGTGCAAAGTACAAATTCACAATACATCAGACAGGCACACATGGCAATGTTCTAAAGAGTTTATGTCTTTAGTCGTTGTTTAGTTTTCAGCTTCGTTCGACTTATCGTGAATCCGTCGGTAAACGTCTACGTCGCTTTCTTCAATTAGTTTCTCCAGTGATCGAAATCTTCTTTCGTTGTTTTTTCAGAATCACAAGACGTTTCATGTTGAGGATGCAACGCGAACTCAACAGATGTTACAAATAAACCTGTTCTTGTTTCCAGTGTCAGCGTAGCCTTGAATCATTATCGTAGATTTTCGTTGTTGCTCAGTTCTAAAACTAGATGCGTGAATATGGCGGTGATATAAATTGTATATGTGTTGAAGCTCAAACTTTGGCTAAGAAGCAATGCAGTTTCAAAGTCTTCTTCATTGCGCTATAGTCACTGTTTAGGAACAATGGCATTCATTCTGGATATTCATTTGCGATGACATGAATTGTGACGGTTCAATCAAAATTATGTGGAGCCTTAACGTTATCATCATCGGTTTCCCTTTTCCTTGCCGGCGAGTAAAAAATCAGTCTTGTCAANATATTAGACTCTGACCTACTNAGACTCTGACCTAAGCTCAGTGTTTCAACTTTCATCTGATGTTAATTGTCACCCTATTCTACAGTAGATAATCTCAAATCATTTAACTGCGACGAGAAGAGTCAACAGCAAAATCTAATGTAAGTAGCAAGATGCTTTTTATTTTGTAAGCGCTGAGAGAATTGACACTGCCATTACTTACATATACTGAGATAACTTACACAGGGGTATATATTATAATTTAGGGGAAAGCTCTCAGAGAGGGGCCCAAAAAATCGCCATTGCAAAAGGTAGATGTGGGATTACGTGGATCAAAGAGTAAAATTTGTTTCATATTTAGAATTGTGAACTAAATTCAAGAGCATAATATGCATATGAAAGGAACAAAATTTTGTAAAATTTTGCAGCTGAACCCTTGAAAGCTGCCTCCTTTGGCATANTTTCCCATAATTTTTGCTTTATTTTGAGAAACATATGACTTGCTTCAGAGCTTCTGTAAATGTGGCTCTAGAGTGTTACATAGCACTTTTAACAAAGCAATGGTGCATAGCTCTCAAGAGAGAGCACGGTATCTCTGAAAAAAGGGGCCCGAGGCGAAGGCCTCGTTATCCTTTCCTATATCCATAGCTAGAAAACTATGCCTGGTGACAGAAACGGCATTTTAAATGTGTATGTTTAGCTCCTTATCACAGCGTATAATGGCTTTTCATTTCTTTGAGGTCTTGTTGCATTTTAATTGACAGGTTTATTCCTGCAATAATTGCATGTTTGCGTTCTTGTAACAGGTTACCCCATGGTGAGTAACAATATACCCCGTCCATGGGGTCAATTTTTACACTTGACACCACCTCACTTTTCATTCCATAAAAGTTCTCAGCGCATGAATTTTTTTGGTTTGTTTCTTGGGTTTATTAGCTGAAGGATGTAGCAAAACGTCTGCACATTTTCTTTGCTGCAGCTATTGTGTATTGGTGGTTATACTAATTTACGTGAAAATCGTAATAACTCTACCCGGTCTCCCCTACACTCTCGACTACACCACATTCAAGATTAATACTCATAGGCGATTGATTGACATTTTTCTTAATCAAAAGAATAGCTTGTTTGCACACGTATGAAATAATTCTGCTTGCCTTCACGAATAGCAAATCTTCTTATCCTAAACCTAAATCTACACATTCATAACAATGCTGCTTTTTGTCTTGGGCAAACTCTTCGCAGAGATTTTCCTGAAAAATTTACTTTCTAACATTGTAAACTTGCATCTTTACAGTATGTTTTATGCTGTCTGTTTTTGAATAAGTGACAACTAACGTTGCAGCAAAGCCAGTTACATTTCTGTACGAAACAAATCATGGCTGTACTGTGGTCTCTCACATGTGCAGCTGTTAAACTCTCATTGTTTCAGGACAATGATCTTGCTACAGCATACCACACAGGGTAAAATGTCGGATGGAAGCAGTCAACAACCTTTCGCGGTCTGTAGAAACTTGTAAAATGCTAAAAATCATTTTATCGAAGCTAAAATTCATAAAAAAAGTATCAGCATCCGTAATACTACACCAAACTCTGTTTCAACATCAACTTGGCTATGTGTAACATACATGAAAAGCACAACAAACCGTGACAAATGTCACGTTTGTTTTTGAAACCTCTCCAAATGCAAATGCAAGACCTAAAGGTTAAAATGTGTGGGGACATGGCATATAATATCCCTACCGTCTCAAAAAAGTGAGGGGGACACGTTCCCTGTGCCCCCATCTAATTGCGCCCCGGTTGTGAGCAAGCACAACGCAGGACAAGTAGGTGTTTTTATGTAGAGACAAGCAACTTCAATTGTGCATGATTCTTTGTTTCTTTCACCTGTNNAGTGAAGTTACTTGAACACAGATATGTGCAAGTTTGAATCACGCAAAAAGGTGAAAGCAGAGNCCAGTCGGATGATTCCTCGAAAACTTATAAAGACCTAGAGCTTTTATTTATNTAGACACAAGCAGGTATTTTAATATAATAAGTAGGTTAGGGCCATTTTTATGACCTAAAAAACTTGATTANATGACTTTACTTTTCAGAAAATATGACTTTATATGTCCAAACAAAATTACTGAGCTAAACAAACAACTACTGTACAAAAGAGCATTACCAGTGAAAATAATATATGGTGGCCCCATGTTTTTTGAAGCCCCACTAAAATAAATGGATTAAAAGAAGAAGCACATTGAAACCATGTACGGGCATGGTTTATTTTTTTGTGACAGCAAGAGCATGCATTTTTCGGCAGTGCAGTACATTTCATCCAAATAACTTGGTTCACCTACGTCCATGCCAACATTCGCAGGGTGCCCAATTGTGTTCAGTTTGCAGGATGCAGCTTAGACCTAGTGATACAGTAGTTCCACTCGATATGTTGAGATTGTTTCAATGGTTTCCTTATTGAATTAGGTTGAAAATGTGCAAAATATGATTTTATGACCTAAAGTGAAAAATATGACTTTTCTTGACTTTATAACTTTTGTTATAGACTTCGTAGAGGTGAGATTTTTTTCAAAATTCGTTTCATAGCTTTCTGAAGCACAGAAAAAAACATGACTTTTATGACTTTAAATGTTCCTAATAATAAGGGCTTCATTTCCTAAGTACTTCAAGCACATGCTGTCCATGTTCGAAGTGTTGTACTTATGTTTTATTGCTTTCTTATCTTTTTCACAAACGGTGTTCTTTCCTTTTTCACATTCTCATATTTCCTGATGTTGATTTT
>JGI24159J19872_10002716_pt1 | contig 21372 bp, 12 predicted proteins | sample Ectturendosymbi4_FD_19872 | JGI IMG/M metagenome (IMG submission 19872) | reverse complement strand
ATCATCAATTGTGACGTCATAAAACTAATTGTGTCGCAACATATACGAAGCAACTACCTTACCAATTAACTGACACTGATAGTAACGCATGCACAATAAATATTTGGGGCTGAATGCTTGGGTGCTTCAGTGAGTTGTTGTTGCAAAAGAGCTGCTGTGCTGATTTAGGAATACTGCTTGTAACTGAATTGTGGATCAGTTAACGAAGTTTGAAATGGCGAGTTTCACAGAGAAAAATAATAACAGCCTTTGCGAAACTAGCCGTATCCTTAATACTACCTCTTTGTCAATTTCAATAGAGAAGCCTCCATAAATTTGGCATGGAAAAAACAGAAAAGGTTCTATAAATAAAAAAATAGTTGAAGGCAAAGTAGTACGACCTATTTATCTAAAAAGGACTTGTTTTTGATTGCAATATCCTTTATATTTAGTATTTGTATGGTTTTGCAGCTTGTCAAGCAAAATTGACAAGGCATCACTATAACAGTGGGTCAGAAAATCGTATGCGCTGTTTTATGTAGTGTATAAGCATAAGGTTGTAGTGTATGAAAAGCGTCCGGTCAGGTTTTGTATAGATAAAAACATTTTTTACGTACAACGACCATCAGGGCATCCGCCTAGAATTCTCTTACCTTTGGTAGTATCGCTAACAATAAGCAAAACGGTGGTTCTTGAGTCGATTGTAATCAACGGCTCATATACCAGCTGACGTGGACCAAAAGAGCGTCAGCTGCAGGGGATGCGAAGAACGGTAAGTAAATTCCCTTTGTTCGTTTGTAAAAAATATTATAATGACAAAGTAAAGACACATTCTCACGACGGCGAAGTCCAGCAATCCAAGTGAAATAGTGCACAGCAAGATTGTTCTTTGACATAAATCTGCAGGTCACGATGGCACTGGGTCCGCACGACAGGTGGCGACAAAAAAGTTAGCAAGGTTTTCCAATGACCAATAATGTGTGACTTTTCGCAACGTTAGAACAATTGACTTCAAATTAAGAAACCAAGGTACAGTAACGACTAACGAGTAGCACGAATATCAAGCAAGTAAAACCTTCCACAGTAACTTGCAAAGCTTGCTTGAATATCAGCTGAGAAGACAGCTTGGCTTATCATCAATGAAATGCGGTGCGGGTTCCCTGCGTTGCGCAGTTACGTTTTCCTTCCCATCATTTAAAAAACAATGGTTTGCTAGCCTGGTCACAAAATACATGAAAACACAAAGAAACATGACAGTGCAGAATTGCCACGCATGGGAAGTAAATCAAGCTGTAGGCACGACCAAGCTGGACTTGTTGAAATAGGACGTCTCACTGGCTGATGTAAGTTCCCAGCACCACCCCAAGGAGTTACGTAGATTGTAGTTAGAAGCGAAAAGGTTGTTTTGTTGTTATGCGTTTCGATGAAATGGTGCATCGGATGGCCCTGACGATGCTCGCTCTACAAGACTGAAAAGTAACATGTGACAGCGACAGCCGTTGCCCAGAGCTCGCTCTGCGCTGAACAGCCGACACGAATTATTGATCAACAAGGGTCTAGTAAACGCTTTGCAGCGGCTCTACAGCCCACGATACGGTAACCGTCAGTGAAAGTCACATTTCGCAACTATTAACTAAATCGATCATCATCGATTTGAATCGACGTAGACACTGAAAAGAATATATGCCTAGAAAGAAAACAACCTATTACGAGGTACAGCGATCGTTCACCGCATTCAGCATTCTTGCAAATATCCAGCGCTGCCTTCAAAAGTGATTTTGATCTGGTTATCAGCGCAGGCTAAGTTTTGTGCAGCGTGGTCAATACAGACTGCCGCAAACGTCGGATGGTAACAATAATCCCTTATCAGAAGATCTTGTATGTGAAGTTGCGCTTGGGTTGTGTTTATAGCGTATTTTGCATAAATTACTTCCTTTGTAAACGTACAGCTTTGAAGAAGTAGCGATAGAAGAGTAAGCAGAAAAATGGAAACAATTTTATCGGAAACGGAAATGGACCGTGACGATGAGGCCAGCACAAACACCAAAGGAATGTCGAAAGAGCAAGCTGAATCAAAACCAACGACGGGCCTACCACGTTTGAGCCTGCTAGGACTTCCAGAAGGTCAAATACGAAAGACGTTAACACTGGATGAGTAAGTTCCCCAGCTGGTTAGCCCTTTATTTCTCCTTTTTGTTGAAGGCGTTTTTCGCTCAGTAACCAAACAATGAATGAGATTTACAATGCGAAAGTGAGGTTGCTAAGTATCCTTAGAAACATGATTAAAATCAAGAGACTGATGAAAACAAGAAAATACAGCCAGTGTATCATTCATAGATCTGGTTATTATTTGGTGGAGAACAGTTGCTTGTAACTGGACACAAGGCAACTATAGCGTATATCTCTGGTTGCACATATTCAAATATTCATAGACGACAAAAAGATCTCAAATACTACTGATAAAAAATTAAAGCTTGGTAGGCAAAAAAACAAAACAATTCTTAATAAAGACTCGTGAACATGTGCATGCCCATATACTGACAACACACGCGTGATTAGAAAGAACGCAAGTATCAACTCGGTATTGTTGGAACACGTCCTGCCGTCGGTGTGATGACATTAGAATGTGTGCAACTGACGCCGAGTTCCCTAATCTTTCTTACTGATCGTCTAAGGATCATCACAACAAAGTTTCGTTTACTGTCAGAGCTTCATCCTCAGGAGGCCTTAGCTGACGATGCGTCCGTAGATAGTCGTAATCATTTCTGCCAACAGGAGACATCTTTCAAAATTTTGAGTTACATTGACAACATTGACATAAATACGTAGTGTTATGTGTGTAAGATGTGCTGTGTCTTCAATTTCGGTAAAAGTTGTCTTCAACTTATTTGAAATACGGTAAGTCGTATTTTCCCTATTGGACGCAAGTGAACAGATCCTTTTTGTACTGATATTCGTGCTATTTCATTGTCACTCACAAGAAACCAACGATGCAAAAAACATAATACAAGAGCCACTTTGCAGAAAATTTTCGGAAGATTCGCTTGACGATGGAAAGCTAAGGAAAAGTAAGAGGCGAAAAAATGCAAGGAAAATGAAATCTTTCAATGAGGAAGAATTAAGAACATCGCAGGCAAAGAAACGAAAGGTTTGTTTAAGACTGTGGTTCTTAGCGGGGCCCCAGTGAATAATCTGGGTGTCCCCAGAAGGAATGCCAAGGTGTTACCTTTAGCCCCCAGATGCACAAACAACAACGATCACCACTTTGAATAATGACACAAGCTTTTCTAATAGATACCGACACCGTCTTTGTATTCTTTTCCGACTGCAGCAGTGACATTTGCTAACACCATGTGTAGTTACTACGAACTGATTCTAACATCACGACTTGAGATGTCAGACGAACGCAATACTTTTACATCATTCTAGTTCTGAGCAAATTACTTGTTTTAGTCTGATGCTATAGGCCTCATTTGTAGTGTTTTACTAGATATTATGATGTAATATAGCACGAAAAAGTATCGCAATGCAATAAAAAGACTTCTTCGCTTCCAGGTTTAAAAAATGTTTAGGAGTCCAATGAAGAAAAAGCTATGTAGTTAGTATTGGTCAACAAGAATTCAGTTGTGTAAGCTTAGACAACGGCAATGAATTAGTTGAAAACTGAAGGTGATAGATCAGATAATTCTGTTGAAAAAGATGCAACTAACGCCTCTGGAGAAGCATATGATGATCCAACTAGTTGTTTCTGCATTTGAAGCTCAAATATTAAACCAATCATCTAACAAATGCGAGATACTGTATTCAAGTATTTAAGTTATAGTTGCAGCACTTTCTCTCCCAGCTGTCACCCACAAACCCACTGTGTGCAAGAAAGAAACAGAGAACTTTATGTGCCGGCGGGTAACCAGAGTTTCTGATTTTCTCCCAGGAGCTTCCTGGTACCTGATAGCAAGTTGCTGTCATCCTGGTTAGAATTTTATAACCTGAGCAACAGCGGAGAGAATACAAGACAATCACTATAACTGTTTCCTTGTAGTATTTGCTATATCATTTCTACATTTTACATGCGACTACCACGGAGGTGAATTTGTATGATTTAGCTACTTTTGCAGTATAATTATTTGACTTCAAATAGTCTTTATTTTTTCTTCCTCAGGTATTATTCATTTTTAATAAATAATGGCTGCGGAAGGTAAAACTCAAATACGCTTCTGGGACGATTCTTACATTCAGTATTATTTCACAAAGGTTTATTAGTTGTGGTAAACTTGACAGTGCAATGATTCCTTGAAACCTTCTAAGTTAAAGAGGCACAAGGAACTGAAGCATGAAGAGAACATGGAATCAGTTGAAACGTCAAAGCGAAAACAGCTCGTTATGATATCAGGGGAAGAACGCTCCCTGCGTTAGCCTGCTGCCCAACTTCTCGAACACTCCTGAGCGCATCCCATGAAGTTTATTTGACCATTTAGCAAAAGCGCTTCATACTGCTGGTGAGAAACTCATAAAGCCAAGCTCGGTTAAAATGGCACAGATATTACTTGGCCCAAACGAGACCAAAAGAATAGGCTCAGTTCCAGGCCCGTAACCAGCTTGGGACACTAGGTGGGGTGAAGAGTCTCTGAGTGGGGCCCAAATTTTTTAAACTATGTCCAACATATTTTTCCTGGGGGGCGAAAAATTTTACAGGGGGACTTCGCCTCCCCTAGTTACGGGCCTGCTCAGTTCCCTTGTCGGATGACATTGCAAATAACAAGTTTCCAGAGATAGAAAACGACATTTTTAGTCAGCTTATTGCTCAAATGCAAGAAAGCCCATGTGGAATAAGTCTTCAATTTGATGAAACAACGGATATTAAGTCAATGAGCCGATTTGTGGCATACGTGTGATTGTTGAAAGGAACGCGACTGTTGACGAGTTTTTATTTTGCACGTGATGAAGGAGAGAAATTCAGCTAAAGACTTCTCTGATCTTGTCAAGGCATTTCTTCATGAAAATACAGTACCGTGGGATAAAATTGGATCGGTTTTCACAGTCGGCGCACCCGCTATGATAGGGCGCGGATCTGGTTTTGTAGACCTAATGGGGTAAGTTGCTCCGCATATACTATCAAATCGCTGTGTTATTCACTAATACGCCTTGGTTTGCAAGATACTCTCCCTTGAATCGAAGAGTTCTTAGTTCTGCAGTCGAGACGGTGAATTTCATTCGTGACAGGGTCGTGACGGGGTGAATTCCCTATTATTCAAAGCATTTTGCGACCACCTTGGATAGAAGCACCGGTACCTTCTCCACACGGAAGTGCGATGGTTATCCCTGGGAAACGTGCTATGCCGCGTGGCAGACCTTGCCATTGAAGTTGCGTTGTTCCTTCGTGAGCACGGGTCAATGGAACTAGATACATTACTGGATGACGACTGATTCCAATTGCAGGCCTTTAATTTGGCAGAGATCTTCGGCTATTGTTTGAATTCAATCCTTCTCCGCAGGGCAAAACACAAATTTCAGATCGCGGCTGTAGAGGTCCCTGCCTTCAAATTGACTGACTTGTTTGATTGATGATCACATGAGCAAACTCGAGAAGAAAATGGAAGATTGCTTTACAACATCTGAACCTTCTCTAGCATGTATTTAGGAGCCTTTTATTGCTGAGATGAACTACAATAAACAGCTCAACCTTCAAGATAGGGAATTGTAGTTCTCAAGCTGCAAGGACCAAGTTCAGCTCCTTCTCACTGATGGAATTTTGGTGCGGTGTGGTGCAAGATTATCCTGAACCGGCTAAGAGACGTATAAATTCCATTTACAATGACATATTTCTGTGAAGCTGCCATGTGTGCTCTAGTTAATATCAAAACTATGCACCGTAATCGCCATAAGAGTTGCAAATGACATGAGCATTGTTCGCAGTATTAACCATCAATACTGATGAGCTTGTTTCGAAGAGACTAGAACAGAGGTCACACTGACTAATAATCTGTGTTGTGTTTTTCCCAGTAAATTTTTGTGGTGTTACCAGTGACAACAGGTATAAGCTAAGCAACGAATTCAGGAAAGAACGCTACCGCTACTATAATCGAGCTATTTTCGCAGGAACATAAGGGTCCTGCAAAGAAGGCTGACGACGAGATGAACTATGAGCACTTGCAAGAACTGGAAAAAAGATTCCACGAAGGTAAGTTACAAACTCTGGTCGACTGCTCTTAAAAACGATCTCGTATCTCAGTGTAAGGAGCATGTGAATAAGATAGCGCTATATCACTGATATCACATAAACAGTATCAGTGTAGATCTACTTCTAAGCATTGATTTCGAGATTAAAGAATTCGTTTTCTTACTTGATGGTTGTAGTTCTGAAAAAATACGCACACGAATTTAAAACCGTCTGACAAAAACAACTTTCGTCGAACTCTACATTAGGCTGTCGAAAACAGTAGAGTAGACGAATTTAATGTTCCGTAAGCATGGCTTGATTTGCAACAAGATGCCAGAGGCTTCCTTCCTCCAATACAGTGCCGTGTAAAGCACGCACTAAACTTAGCTTTGTTGCAACACGCCGAATCCAACCAATACTCCGGATTAACGCATTCGTAATTTCCAGTAACGCCACCTATGTTTGTTTCAAGCACTGCCGGGTAAAAAAGGCCTCAACATGGAACAGTTTCGCAACGCAATTAAAAAGACGATTGGCGATGACGTCGACGAGGAAGATTTGAACATGATTTTCATGAAGGTGAAAAGCGTGTTGTGTTTGGCTAGTTACACTGTTGTTCACGACAAGTCAAGCAGTAAGCGAAATATTCAACGTACAGAAAGTCCATTAACAGCGATCTAACATGCCTCAGGTATCTAACTTAAACACATCAAGACCTTCGACTACATGTATCTTTCAGGGATCTTCAACAGTTGTGCATGTGAACTGAAATGCCACTAAAAGAGCAGTGCATAAGCGTGCATAATGGAAAAACTGCCACTCAACAACAGTAGCATCAAAACATATGCAAATTTTACGAACGAACGCAGGTGGACGCCAACTGTGACGGAACAGTGGACTGGGATGAGTATCTGACCTTCATGCTGCTGGAGTACCAAGAAAAAAAGCACATGCTCCAAACCGATCAAGATGACCCATATCCATACCCTATGAGGCGCAAACAGTGCAATCATCTGGAGTCCATATGCAGCGTGAGGATGCTTAAGGCAAGATAACATGACGTTAGCGTTCAATCTGGATGTTATTAAAATTTAGTGTTTTTCGTTCCGCAATGTAGTTTCGAACTTGAGTGCTGTTCATAGCGTAAAGCTTATAATCGGAACCATTCAACCGATAAAACCTGCCGGGGAATTGGAAATGCGCAAATGAATGACAGTTACAAATTACCTGGGATTTCTCTCGAAATAAGTTAAACAGCAACCAATAGGGAATGGGGAACCGAAAGAGCTTGTGTTGAGTACAAGGCATGCACTTGATTTTTCCCGTGGATGGGAAACACGGTGAAGCGAAGTTATCAGGTCAAGATTTCAACGAAGCTTGTGTAAGCTCCGCATATCGCAGTCGACAGTGTTACGAAACATGTTCAAGAAGTAAGAAATCGCATCTGATTTTTATCTTAAAACAACAGACCTTAAAACTGTACCTTCCCAATAACGTTTGCACAGTAAATCACGAGAAACGGAACTGACGAATGGACTTTTTATGAAATCTGACCATAGCTTCAACAGCGTTTTGATTTCCCACAGGTTACACCACACGCATATTAAACACGCAACATTGATCATAACAACAGTCTTACGGGGCTTCGCACACAGGGGGTGGATTTGCTTTCAAAATCTTTTAAAATGAGTTTCACTTAAACGACGCTTATGATCAAAAGAAAATTTGCGGCTTACTGATTCGCAATAGGAATACAGCGATGGGTGGCAATCAGCGTTTTCTTGTCTCGTGTGGCCTGGATAGCCACAGCACAAGGTAAAAACGCAATGGTCCCTATCTCGTTACCATTTGGCTACGTCGATATAGTGAGCGTATGTACCACCAGTAGGTAAGGGTGTTTGATATACAACAGCATGGAAAACGTTGAAGATACCAGTGTTGACACTGACGGTATCATCTTTCGCTGACTACTTAGTCTTCATACAGGGTTGATATTACATGATGCTTTTTCAACTTGTATGTGGCCTACTTGGAAACTGTCACATTACCCCTAACAGCTGGGCCGCCTGGTTGGAAATAGTGCCTTGTAAGCAACAAAAAAAACAAAACGAGGGTTATGATTAAACTCTAATCCACGCAGACCGTTCCTGTTAAATATTCCACCACCCGTCAAGGCGCAGACTCTAGTCAATTCGTTACCGTGTCAAGAGAAGGTGTGCTGAATATCTGGAACACGAACTGGGTACTGCAGAAATCGGCGCTGCTAGATGGAGCCAAAGGCAGCACAGCGTATTACACGAGAAACAGAACCGGGGGCAGAGGCTTGTCAGTCACCGACATGGTGTGCATGTCCAACTGCCATTCTCTCGCAGTTGCGTCGACCGAATACGAAATCTCGTTTTACACCATTACGTCCGACATGGTGCAAAAGCGTTTCCAAATCAGAGGTGAGTTCCTTCCTGTTTCCTGCCACCGTGCATGCCATTGCAGATGTTAGGTTGTTTAGATGATCTCGCTGACTTTCCCTGTATTTTGAAAGGCTTGTCTCACTGCGCCTTGACCATGGATTATAACTACGATGAAGAAAACCCCAAGCGATCGATTCTGCTATGGGGCGACACCAGCGGCAGCATTGTCATAATCAGATTTTATGAGAATCCGAGCACGTGTCTTTTTTCAACGCCTCGTTGCAACTTCAATCGAATATCGCTGGTGCGCCTGCTTTTTCGCCAAATTCCGGACATTAGAACAGTTATACTGCGGCAATTGCACGGCGACTGGGTGCAACAAGTCCGTTACTTCGTCAATAAAAAGGTGAATGTTTTGTTGGAAGCGGCAGAATAGAAGGAATCAAGTAATAACTGTCGGAAATAAAACAGTACACAAACCGATCCTAGTTAATGGATCTTCGAAAAAGGGAACGATCCGAATGGTGAAAGTAGGCTTAACATTATTTAAGGCGCAGTACTTTTAATACAGGAACGTTGCAGACGCTTCAAGGTGCAAAATTTTCGCGATGAAGTAATTGCATAATTTTCAGGGACAAGAATGTTTGATTTCTGGGTGCGAGAAAGAAGAGAATTCGCTGATCTTCGCAGACATCACGGAACGAGGAACAAGTCAAACAATCAAAAAGTATGTAACCGATTGTACGATCAACATATAAGAAAGAACCGGTAATGACTGAAAAAAATAAATATAACAGAACTACCAGTCTTCCTGCTTCGATTAAGTAGGTCGACTGTTACTTCAGTTGTAGCTGAACACCCAACACTTTTAGCAGCGCAAACATTAACGTAGAACCCGATTTAAAACAAGAAAACAAGGATATAAAGATTTAATGCTCATGCGGTTGCGCTAATCAAAATTATATGCTGGATAGTAAGAGGAAGCACTGCTAGTTAGATACAGAACAGCGTTTAACAAACTAAAAATTTCAATAAACATCTCTTTGCTCTACTGTTGACAATGGAAATGACACCAACGTTAAAGCCCAGTCAACACTGTCCTTCACCAGAGCAAATAACATGCGAGTTTCTGTCTCAACCTGCCTGACTGAAACAGTGGCGTCGTTAACGTTATACTCATATACTGTTCCCTGTTGACTGGTTTTGCAATCGTCCAGCCCGAAATATTTTGGCAGTGTTGAAATCGGAAACTTGCAGCAAATCTACAACTAGCTTTTCTACTACACGTATGGAACAATGTAATCTAACCTTAGCAATCGGAAGTTACATACATAAGTGACATGTTGAATTAATGCGATTAAGAATTAACGCAAAAAAGGAAAAGCATACAGATTCCTAACAACAAATGCATAATTACAGCAGCAAAAATCGTTTTAAAGTTTTTTACCATTCTACCACATTTTATTGTCAACAGAAAAATGGAGTATCGCATACGCAAAGGTGTGCTTTGCTTGTGCTATGACTCCGAATGGAATCTGGTCATAACAGGGAGTCGTGACTGCAACGTCCGCGTCTGGAACACGTACGTTGCCACGAGATCGGCCGCTGTTCTGAAAGGACACAACTCAGCTGTTTTGAAAGTAGCAGCTCGTAGTTGGGATCACATGGTGATCAGGTACGCCAACTTAAAGTCATGCCAAACTTAGTTGTTTAACTGTTTTAGTGTCAGTTTTATCTGCGGATTGTGTTCGGTGGTATTTCGTTTAAAACCCTGCACAGGAAACCTTATTTTACTATTCGAGTCGGGAAAAGTAGGGTATTATGCAACCCACAATTTGATCACGGCTGCCTGGAGCACGTGACCTCTGCTATTTCCGGTCCAACTATTTTTGAATTCCTGACGCCCTAAATCGTTTTAATCATTCCTAAATAGTTTTGAATTCCTAAATCGTTTAAATCAATTTCACAACAAAATCGTATATGTACAGCGAAACACACAGTTCATACAAATTTTATACACTGGACCCCCTACAACTGTTTTTAAGGCGGAATTTCTTTTGTCCGTAGAAAACGTCATGTGCGTTTGAGATTCGTTTTTTCTTCATATCAAGACAGGGTGTAGCCTCTTCTCAAAATCAATCATCCGATGCCGTAAAGCCAAATAAATCTTAGAGTGTTTACTGACTGTAAAAAATCACAAGAATGCTTATAAGTCTTCTTTTCAAGAAACCAAACACCATTGTTTGCAAGTAACATCCACGCTGTGAATAAAACCTTGCAACTTGTCTTACCTACAGGATGGCAGTCAGTGCATATATGCACAAGTGCGGCATGATCCTTGCACACAGGTTGGTGGCACATGCTGCAGAATTGTTTGGCCTTCCTGTCTCTGTTCCAAGGGCAAATCTTGCCCCTCTTTAGCTTTGGCAGTTGTACTGGTACCGGCGGTCTTGACATGACGGCAAGTTGAGCAAATGTCATTTTCGCAGCTTCTCTGATGCCCAATGGAAGTGTTGGCTGGGCAAGCCTTATCTCTGCGCATGGTCGTATCATTTCAAGTGCAAGTTCCTCCATGAACCTCCGACGCTTTTGTGGTTTCTTTCCCTGATTGACCATGTGGCTGTGGTACAGGATGGAAGCATTAATTCCAGCGGCATTAAACATCCCATAAAATATAGCCAATCGCCATCTTTTAGTATTCTGCTGCAGAAATTCAAGGAACAGATTTGGTCAAAAGCGTCTACCCCTCCTCTTGTGTGGTTATAATACATAATTATTTCCAGCTTTTCATGAATATCAGCTTGTCCATGCATTGATGAAAGGAGAGAAACAAGTTTATTTGATGACTTACTTGGGCAACATTGGGTCAACCGAGTGGTGTTGTCATCAAAAAGAAATGCACACTGCCTGGGTCGGAATCTGGTTTTGTCTGTATCTCTTCATGAATTTCCCCTTTATTTTTCCGAATTCGTATGTCAATCCTTTTTCCAGCAAGTCATTCACCAGTGGCACTGATGTGAACCAATTATCACCAGATATGTTTCTTTTGCTAACGAAACACGGCTTGCACAACTCCATAGTCACGTAATGACTTAGCGCAACAGCATCTGGTGGTTTTGTCTTCTTTCCCAAGTACGGCATTGCATGCAGCATGTAACTGCTTCTGGAATCGCAGACCGCCATCGTGATTTTCAAGCCATACTTTGCCGGTTTGTGTGGTATATACATCCGAAGACCACAGCGACCTCTGAGTACCAGCAGCTGCTCATCTATCGTGATATATTCTCCAAGGTAATAGCGCTGTTTGTAGTTGTCGGTGATAACGTCCCAAATTTTGCTCACAGCAGCGAATGTGTTCTCCTTTTTTCGTTCATTCATAGTTTCAGGATCATCAAAGCGAATACAGCGTAAAAGGAAACAAAACCTTCTCTCAGTGAACGCTGTTCTATATGCAGGGATTCCTAGTGAGAGTTTGAACATTTCTTCCGTGGCTACATGATTGTCCTTATTGGCATCTGACAACAGCAACAACCCGATTAGAGCTAAAATTTCTTCTTCGCACGTGTCTTTAAAAGTTGCTTTGAAACGCTGCTTGGCAAGCTCGCGGAGAATTCTTGTGCAAGCATTTGTTTTTTCCACAATTTCCTTTGTTATGCTGTCGTCAAGCAGAAGATTCAAGTAATCCACATGAGTATCTCCAGAGAAAGAACTGGGGAAAATCGGCCCGGGCGTAAACGACGCCAGAATGACGCGATCTGGAGTTCTTCCGACAATGGAAGAGCTTTGAGGCTCAGTAAACCATCGATAACCATTTCTGCATCTATGACGTTGTCGATTGAAGGTCAAAATAGGAGGCAAATCGCTCGTCTGAGTGGAAGCAGCAGCTCGTGCAACTTGGGATGCACTATTTGATGACACAGAGGTGGACGGTTTGTGTGAAACATTATGAACATACGTTGATACAACAGCTGAAGCTGCAGATATATTGCGGCTTGGCGCTGTCGTTATTTTACGTTTTTGGGGGGTTGTGTGGACAGTTGGCGAAGAGTTTTTTTTCGGGTGATTATTTCGTCGTTGTCACGTTCTGTGGCGTCTTCACGTCGAATATTATCGCTTTCACCGTTGAACACGTCATCTTCATTTACATGATCCTCCATTCTCAGTATCACTAACAAGCGGTGTTATTAGGTGGGAATTAGAGCCATCATTTTGCAATTACGTGGCTAGAGGACAATCTTCATCGCTACTGTCAACTTCCTGCCATGAATCGTCACCGCGGTTATTCATATTTCCTAAAATTTATTATAATGACCTCGATTTCTAAAAACAAAGTGAAAAGAAAAACCGCATCAACGACACTCAATAGTCCTAAAAACTGCCAACTGAAGCAGGAAAAGTTCTCCACACTGTAGCAAAGAAAAATCGCTTTAAAAAAGACAGTATATTTTTTCACAAGTTTATGCATTCTGAAACTTCCTAAAAATTTTCAATCTTGCAGGCTTGCTTGAAAAGAACAATCAGTTACGGTCCCTCTGGCTTCAGGCCTCTGCACTGTCTTGTTTTAACAAACAGTAGCACACTCGCTTCCAGGCGCAGAGATATTTTGACAGCACCTGCTCGCACTTGCCGACTCAAGCGATAGGAATTCCGCAGAAATACAACAGACACTCTAAATGCCTCATTCCCAATAAAGTAATACCGGATGCAGCTGCAGGTTTTACGCAGCCGTGGCAGATCAACACATGAGGCAATTTCGGAGGGTATGGTGTCACAAATTTTAAAACAAGAGGAAATTTCTGTTGGTAGGGTTTTCTAAATTTTTTACACATCAGGAAATGTAGGGTTGTACGATGTCCCAAATTTCCTACACATCAGGAAACCCTGGGTAGTAGAGTACCCCAATTTTCGGTATATAGGCTTTGAGGGACATTTTCGTAAAGTAATTCTGGCACCATTCGATTTGTCTCTGAAACTCAGGAAAAGTCAGGGCAGCACAGGTTTCCAACATTTTTCTAAGTACCGTATATGAAATCAACAAAAAAGCAAGCCCCTGGGTAGTGGACCACCCAGGATTCTTGAGCAGGGTTTGAAAGACAGGGCGTGATTTGCCAACAGTTCTCAAAAATCCAATGCAGGTAGCAAGCGCTGGGAAAGAAGCGCAGTCTAAGCAGCACTTACAAAAAGATTCACAGGTGTTTGACGATGCGTGTGCTGCAGACTTATTTTGAAAAACGCAATTCCTAAAACCCCTACTTAGTTCTTCATAATAAAATCCATAAATCTGAAAAACGCTACTCAATCATAGCTTGCACTAGGACCAAAGCCTCTGACCATCGATCATTACAAGTCACTTAAATGTCAACAAGAAATAATTCTGCCGAACGAAAATCACCAAAACATATTACAGTGTTGTGATTGAAAACCGATACTGAATCAAGCACATGTGCCATCAAAGAACGTAATGCTGTTTGACGCGCTTCTTATTTTGATTGCGTGATGTGGATCCGGTTGTGAAGGATTCATTAGTGTGAAACAAACATCCCTATTCCCTACGTACTAACGGTATTTCTTGATTAGTTGCCTAACCCCTTTGATTGTAATCAAAGCAATGTTTGTTGCTGGTTGCACCGCTGTGTGTAGATGTAGTAGAAAAATGACACAGAAACTGACACCTACAAACTCCTATTTTCTCGCTGAGAAAATCTCTTGTCTTCTATTGAGAGTAAGCTGTCTGAACGAAACAAACTGCTTACTCAATTCTTGCTTGCTGACAACCAGCAAACGTACGGTGGTGTGGAAAAGGTTAGGTATTTGTGCAGCAAAAGCTGACGCAATTTGCTGTTTTTCAAACTTCATGATGCTGAAAACGACCGCTCGAGTCGATACGCAAGTTTTTTCATTCATGCCTGCTTGGAAAGCGCCGAAACATACCTGCAAACTGCTGGATGCACAAGTAAACTAGCGTTCGTTATATAATAAACCTGTAAAAATCTGGCAAGGAAAGCAAATAGCATTTTTTCCCAATGCAATATTACCCCTGACATGAAGATCAATGCACTATCGGAGTGTAAATATAAGATCGATTGCGTTTTGCAGTATAAGCAAAGACAAAAACATCAGGATATGGGATCTGCAGGATTACACGTGCAAGCAGAACATTCGTGGGCGCTTCATTGACCTAGGACGGCTGGATATAACAGCGGTCTACGTTTGCGAAAGAAGCGCACAGCTCGTGGTCGCTACCAACCAGATCGGGATATTCCAACCACAACACGCAAACGTAGCAGCGTACCGCCAACGACAACCAACCAGTCACACTAAGCCTGTGGTGCAGGTTTTGTACAATCCCGTTTTTAACGTGGTAAGTTGTCCACTACGATCGAAAGAGTCAATTCAGTTGCATTGGATCGTTGTCGTCGTTGATTTAGCGTTTTGATGTACAAAAAATTTCCGTACAACCTGGATTTAATTACCTGAAAACTACTGCTCAAATCCGTTTGCATGAGATAGTTTCCCGTAAGTACCACAGACCGTACTAACAAACTGGGCGTACCAAAAATCATATTTCAGAAAATTCCAGTAAAAACCATTTAATTTAATGTCTTTATCCGCTGCATCAAAAAAGTGTTCCCGGCTAACCTAGGCCACATAGTAATACGCAGCATCTAACCATCATCCAATGAGAGTCTTACAACACGAACGGCTACCTCACATTCCGGATTTATTTTTCATTCGCGTTGGCCTCGAGCAGTTTTAACTGTATTTGAAAAACTTTTCTTAGGCGTCACATACGCTTTCGTGGTTTCTCATGTTTCGGAGTAATTTATGGAGTATAAAAAGATGTGGCAAACATTAAATAAATTGCTATTAAATCAACATGGGAGAAAGCGGCCAGGTCACCCCATGTTGAATGACTGTGCTACACTGGACGCATACTATAAAAATTTGTTCCTGACCAAGTGGAGGCTACATACAGTTCAGATAGAAAATGCACAACGTTAAAACCTAGTTCTTCAGGTTTGATGCAAAAACGTGACAACAATTCCCGACTCACCTTTTCGAAATTCAAAAATGATTTTATGATTTTGCTTAAGTCACCGGCCCGCACTTCTGAAAAAGTTTGAAAACAGTGCAGTAGTTCTACTCACAAACAGTCAAGAGTTTTCTGTTAATGAAAGCACTCGATTTAGTATCGAATGATATTTAATTTCCTCCCAGTGGACCAAACCTATACGCAGAACCCTCCTCACTTAGCATTCAATCAGCACATAGGTCACGGACAATACATATGCCTGTTCAATATTTGATGCCAACACCACTTCATTGCCATAACTTTTGTGATATCGCTCAGTTGCTCACGGGCGGAGAGGACTCGATGGTTTGCCTTTGGGATTTGCGGACCGGAGCAAAACACATCCAATTTTCAACCGACAAAGAAGGGCCATTCACCTGCATGGCTTTCGATCCAACCAACCGCAGGTTGGTAACAGGTAAATTGTCTGATCGACACATGAAGCTTTGTAAAAACTGTATTGCGTCTCACTGAAGAGGACTAAGTGCCTTGATCTAGTGAAAATATTTTTTCAGCTGGATTGACTTAACTAAGAAACAGTTTGTTCATAAATCTTAAAGGCTATTTCAGTTAGTGACGTAAAATAATCGACCTATTTCAAATGGTCCATGATATTTCGAAATGGCAGGGGTGCGTATTTTCACAGTTGCTTTTCAAGGGTTAGGGTTAAACTATTTTGTTTAGTGTTCACAAAAATGCTCTGGCGCAGATTCGACAACGGACAGTTACCACGCACAAAATTAGTCATGCTACATGAGCACCCAGACAAGTTTTGTGAACCTGACCAAATTCTGCTCATGAAATTAGGATATCTATCATCCAGTGCTTGCCAACGACAAAGCAAAGGCGAATACAGATATATATTGCGTACGGCAGCAAATCATTGACCACAATCAAGCGCTTCGGCTCCAAGATTCAAGTCAGCGACAGTTCCGCAAATTATGTGACTGCAAATTTTAGAGACAACCTACTACAGGGCAAAAAATTGCCGAATCTTTTAATCACGAAAAGCTCGAGTTTTTCAGTCACTCATCAGGCAACTTTGCCTGCACTTTGAAAGGTCATTGCTGCCTGAGATTCAGTTTAGCTTGAAAAAGAGATTTAGAGTAACAGCCCAAAGAAAACCACATGTTGCCACAGTTTAGGTCTGCGCCCAATTTTATATTTGGGTCACAAGTCTGTTCGATTGCTGTCACGCACGTCGTGCGCCAGTGTGACCAGACAAACGATGCACAATCATTTTAACAAAGCTTATATTTTCGTAGGTAGGCGCAAAGGCGGAGCAACATTGTGGAATTTCAACAACGGCGCGAAGCTTCGACGATTAAAAAAGATGGACAGCGACGAAACAACCGACGTCGTCTTTGCCAAGTATGTCTTCAATGATATAATCAGACAAACTGCCTCTACACAAAAACATGGTAAATGAAACAACGGGGGAATTTTTTCTACAAGTTGCGTTTTGAAAACTCAGCAAATTACCCGGATACCTGTCAAGTGGTACGGACACAGCTTTGACTGGATGCTGCAAACGCATCTAGCAGTACTTTGAGGGACACGAACATGCACATTATTACCAACGACACACTTTGCATACACTTTATCCCAAACTGTGACTACTCCGAAGCTGTCTAAATTAGTTTCGATGCATACTCCTAATCACTGGCGTAGAAGGCGGGGGTGCAAGCGCACCCCTAAAAGTTTTGATTTGATGAAAATCGGGGAAAAATCTGTGGAAATTTAGGCAAAATGGTGTGATAACCTTCGCGATATCGCTTGATGTGCTTTGACTTGAAAAAATGGCGCCGAAAATGAAATAGACTTTTTTTGGAGGCCATTTTTTGTAGTTTTATTCGGGCAAGTTTGGAGAAATTTGAGCAAAAATTCTTCGCACCCCCAAAAATTTGCCTGCTCCCAGACCTACGCTCCTAGTTGTGCGTTTTGCTTTGTACTCGCCATTGTGCGTGGCCACAAGTCAAAGCCATGTTGTGTGCAATTAGATTGTTGGCGCGTTGAAAAAAGCGGCTGAAGCCACTTACCTGCAGATCTTATTTGAGCTAAGTTCTGCGGAGGCTGGGATCAGTTGGACAAAAGCAACTGAGGTACGTTAAGCATTCGTATTTAGAAACACACACTGACGTTAATGGCAAAAAAGATTGTTTTCTTCCGTTCGCAACTTTGATGTCGTAGCAATGTAACGACCTATACATTTCATGCCCGTGAACACTGCATAAGTTTGCGGTTGACTTGCCAAAAGCGCACTGGTGTCCCGGTTCTGGTGCAAATGCTAAAGCAGTGATCCACACCTACAGTACGGTCAGATTTCATTATGCCTTTGAGATGTTTGAGTCACGTTGAAACTGTGTTAAACGTTGAACGCAAAAAGACTAAGACATCTAGCAACCTGTTTTCACCACGATTCGGCGATACATGAAGATCAAAGCAGCTGAACTGTGGCACAAACAAGTCGAAACAAACATGTCGGCCTAAACTTTTAACAAGCGGCATCGGAATGTTTTTCTGTTGTCCGCAGGCAAAGAATCATCACAGGCGGTTGGAATAAACAAATATGCGTCTATGTGGACTCGTACGTTGAGCGCGAATACAAGAAGCTTCCCACAGCACACAACGACGACATCATGAGCCTCGACTTCCACACACAAGATGGCGTGCTCGCGTCCTCCGCGTACGACGGTGATATCTTCATTTGGTCGCTCGACGCGGAAGAACTAATGATAACACTGAACATGCACGTCAGTTTGTTGGCGATATGTCACGAAAAAAGAACAAACAAGCGCACCGTCAAAACTTTGAATTCAAGCGAAAAACTTCGCGAGCATGGCCGCGTTTCCGTTACAACACCGTACACCGCCAAGAAGCAGAGTAAGTATTGCAAGTTGACACTTCACATTGGAATAGCTTTCGCCGAGAGTTTGCAAGACACTGCGTGGGGGCTGTCGTTACGAAAACGTTTAGCACAATTATATTTCTATGTTCAATTTTACTTAGCCAATAAGATTGGGCCGTTTCGATGATTGGTTTTGAGTTTCCACATTCCGGAAAGTTCTTCGGTCAAAATTAACACGATCACTAATAGAGATTCAGCCCAAAAGTTTGGCCCAATGCACGGGCATGGAAGCGTATGAGGAGACTAGTACGTTGAAAGATTTGTGTAAAAAAGAAATATTTTCTATGCCACGGGAATATTTCTAGAAACTCGAAATAATGACATTCTCAAAAAGTGCGGGAAGCGCGTCAAAAATGTTGCTTGAAGCTTGCATCACGTGACTATCAACACTACAGACCGCGAAACCGTTTTTCACCGCAACTGAATCCTAGACATTCTGTTGTTGAAGTAAACCTGCGAAAACTCAATTAACTAACTATACTGTCTATGGAAAGAAATCCTTTCTCAGCAAAGAATCAGACACAAAGATCTTACAGAGTATACATTTCAACTAATTAGCTCTGACTCAAAGAGAATTAACTAACGATATGCTATCTTGTTTACAACGTTCCTTCAAACAATTCACTTGTTCGTGTTTGCAATACTACAAACGTTCGCAAACCTACATTTTAGTCTCACCGCAGCTATCAAACGGTTGATACATTTGTATCAGTCGAACAATTATTTGAATTGATATATTTCTGCAAAGACAACATTCCAAACTTTGTCAAATTGTGATGATCTCTTAAAACACGCTCATTGTCTCTGACAACAAGCACTGCATTTTTTCAGGATCCGACTTGCAAGTGTCAGCCAAGCGGTCTCAACAACGTGCTTTAGACAGAAGAGGGTCAGCATCTCGGGACGATCCGCCATCTCTAGATGTGTGGATGCCGCAAAGTATGCCTTGGCTGCAGCAACCGAAGTGCTGGTATCCTGATAGTGGTAAGCAAGTGGAACGCTGCACATCGATAGTTTTGTTACAAAAGGTTAACCGAAATCCGAATCTGGTATAGGATCGAATTGCAACTGCAACGGTAGTAAGAACACCGTGAACAAGGCAGCCGGAAAGGTTCACAAAGTGCAATGTATTTTTTACCTCGTCGCAAACCTCCTGCAGAACCTATCAAGAAACTTGATGTAAGCGTACACGTAGGTTGCCGCGTACCGCTACGGCAGAGGTGCCTACGTGATATATAAATCGAAGAAGCTTGGGAAGAATACTAGTCCTCAACACTCATGCAACTGAATGGTCGGGAGCAAGTTTAAGTGCACTGGTTATGTCAATACGTGAACATGAACTGCAGTACTGGATAATGTAGTTGTAAAAAACTAGCTCCTTGCACGCAAGTCCGCAACCTGGTTGGTTTTGTAAGTTCTGGTCCGAATGCGTTGGTTGCAACTTTCTAAATACTTTTTTCATTTACCCGTATCATTGATATTGGAATGACGCTGGCACTGCAGCCAAAGCTAAGAATTGGTGACGTTACTTTTTCACAGTTGGTTGTGAGTTCATTGAAAAGAGATTAAAAACAACAGAAAGCAATTTTTCCATAAAAGGCCACACTCTCACTCGCAAGTTCACCAATGTGTAACACGAACATAAGCCTGATACACCAACCCTTAACTTCTCTCAGACACAGACGTCGAATGCGAACCGGAGAGCTCAGTGTCGACAGTGACAAAAACATCCGAATCATCGTTTGAAAGCGACGCAGAAGAACTCCAATTCGAGCAGCAGGGAAATTCCGAAGGACGACCAATTTACAAATTGTTATTCATGCAAACGCGGCGGTGCGACAAGAACGTCGGCAACTTGGTGGCGGCGGGTGCAGGCGGCTGGATCTGCATCTGGTCCGTTCACCCGCGCGGGAAAATGATCGCGTATTTCAACGCCTGCAAGCGGAAAGACAGCGGCGACTTCGTGAGCACGATGGCCCGAGACAAGGACGACTGCTTTCTCGTTACCGGCGACACCCACGGTTATATTCGCGTCTGGGACATCGCGAAGTATTGCCAAGCTGAGGAGGAAGGTTCGGGGAAAACAGGGAAACAGACTGACTCGCAGAGAAAACCGAGTTTGGTGAGACAATGAACTTAATTATTAACGCATATGTTTTAAAATCCGTTGGTATCAAACGTGCCACGCGATTTCTCAGAACAAGTGTGGCCATTAACCGACAAATCTCGGATAGACTGAATGGAAATTATACCAATTAAGCAATTCAAGCTAGAATGCACTGAAGATTCATATATTATCTATTACTACGGTACATAAAAATTCATTTCGCCTTCGTTTTAAAATTTTAAACAAAAAACTTAACCAATCAATATTTGCACTTAAGTTATTCACTTCATAACCTACTTTTTTCGTGAGTGACTGCAAAACAAATTGTCTGATTTAAGCAAAAATGACAAACGTTTTACTGTGGCTAGGAAGGATGGGGAACACTCGCGACAGACTGCGCACTAGAACTGGGCCATGTTCTAAAAGAACAACTGAGCCATGTTTAAAAAAAACAACGCACAAGCGCTTACATATTTGTTTGTTGTCTTACAAGAAATACCGTAAGCAAAAACATAAAAACGAAATATTTTAACCCAGGGGTGGGCAATTAGTGGCCCGTCTCAACATCTCCAGTGGCCCGCGGACGCATTCAGCAAAAATCTTTCAATCTGAAGCATGTGAGGTTAGATTTGTCAAATTGAATATATGGCGCTGGATAAAGTGTATGTGCACAAGAACAATAAAACCTTGTCTGTGCGCCATGAGTGTTTTTGTCTTATTTATTTATTTATTTATTTATTT
>JGI24159J19872_10002715_pt1 | contig 21374 bp, 16 predicted proteins | sample Ectturendosymbi4_FD_19872 | JGI IMG/M metagenome (IMG submission 19872) | reverse complement strand
GTTTATGATCGATGTGAGATTAAACGAGTACGATTGATAGTAGGCGAGTAGTGGTGCATTTTTCATTTTCACTGAAGAGTTTACGTAACAGAAGGTTACAATAAACGTGCCTGGAATGTTTTCATTGCATCACAAGGGCATTGAAAATGATCAGACAATGTTTTTCCCCGTCACAGAGGGAAATGTGAAGTTTGTAATTTGCAGCGAGTCATTGACCAACTTCTGCTCGTCCATTCAATTTTTTGTACGAAACGCGGCTATATCGCGGCAACGCAATTTTGGAAATATTGTAGAGTAGGTTGACAAAAATTTATTAGAGACAGCAGAATATGGGTCGATAAAAAAATTTCTTGCTGAGCTGAACTTTTGTCCGAAAATTGTTGTTGGCAGGTCTGATGCTGATCGATAGTCATTTTTGGAATAGCTTACAGCTGATCTAGCGCACTTCATTTTTAGCCTACCTGACATGTAGGCTACGTTTTACGGTTAGGTTGCTGCTTTGGAATTTACGCTGTCACTGAGCACTCTAACCTAGCCTGTAGTTAACAGCATTGTAACTGTGTTGTAGGATAAGTCTGATGTCTTCGCTTAACTAATAAAATGAGTTGCACTCATTCATGAAAGCTTGTAGGAAAAAATAGTACAGTCCGCTGCTTATTCAACTTTTGTCAACAGTCTGCTGCTTAATCAACTTTTGTCCACAAGAAGCCCAATCTTACCCAAATGAAACAAGAGTTTGAATACTTATCTGCGATTCATGAAACATTGGGACCATCTTTTTTGTATAAAAATTTCTTATTAGAAGTTTCATGTTTAGTGAAAGAAACCCATTGGACTGTCCAAATTCAGCAAAATAAGCTTTCCATTTAATATTTTCGTTCCTATCCCTGTGCAAAAAATTGTTTATTTAAAACAGCTATGACCAGTCCAAATGGCTTACTGAGCCAAAAATCATGTCACTATCTTAACCGGGCCGCACATTTAATGGATTACTTTGATCTTAGCAAACTAAATTGAGCTAAAACTAATGCCCTGAAAGCGTTCGAATCCTAACTGCAATGGTACCAGACGCGATAAAGTGGCACTCACTGAGAACCATCCGCAAGAAAAATGTCAAATTCAAGATTATCAAAATTAAGGACAAGTTGTCAGTATGTAGGCTACTTTTACTACGGTGAAAACCTAAACTGGCCCGCACAAAACCTTCGACTGGGCCGCATGCATCCTGCGGGTTGGACATAACTGATTTAGAGGAAGCAAACGTCCATCTGACTTCCCTGGCAATTTTCTACTTCGTGTGCTTGCCGTTAAATTGTTACGATCTTGCATAAAGAAAAACCCTACGTTTTGCGGCAGTGCATTCGAGCGTCACGAACAAACATAAAAGTCTCACAAACAGTTTCAAATAAAGACTAAACATAGGAAATTAGTAAACTTTACGCTGATTTACAACATGTTCATCAAACTGGTTTATAAGAAAGACGTCTGGCGCAGAAAGACAACATGATTCGAGGACTAAATATTTTGAATAGAATAAGACAACACCAAAATTACCAATTCTGATCTAAATCAACTTAACAAATTTTAAAGTCATGATTTTCATGGATATTTACATCTTCTGCACTACCTTCATATTCTCAGCTAGCCATCCATAATCTGCTTTGCATAATTTGTACTCTGGTTGACCTGTTTCGAGATTTTGTTACCGGCGAAAATCTTTTGCCTTCAGTAACTCTTTACATTGAATCCATTTACTATGTTGTGCCTATGTTATGTTGGCTGTATGCAGTCTTATAAATAATGTAAACCGAGAGACTATGATGAACATTGAAAGTTAATGACTAAATCTAAAATTTTAAAGGTCTTTGTCAAAAGAGATGGAAGCAACAACCTAAAATTGTTTGAAACGATCGTCATTGGGAGTTGATTTTCTCTTATCTCTCCAGCAAACAAGCATTTGTTTTTGAGAAAATCAATATGAAACGTATTTTAGGGCAATAACCACGTGCTTATCTGGAAGGATGAGGAGTGGTATTTCAAGCTTTTGAAAATGAATAATCTAAATTTCGTATTTATGTTAAAATATTAAATTAGCATAACAGTTTACGTTCCAGCTGGCTTGAATCTTTCTTAAATTTGCAGTATTTGTAGTAAACAACAGTGTCACGTCTCTAATTATGACCTATCCAACCGCCTTTAACTTGCATGCCGCACTGGTTTTACCCGTTTTAGCGCAGCAAAAAAAATATTGAAACGTCACAATTGTGCTGAGCAAGGTGTCGGGTATTTCAAAGCACTCATGAGAAAAAGGTGATAAAACAGTGCGACATCAGGGCTATCCAGAACTCCTTTCTGGATAGGCAAGTAACGAAAGCCGTAAATATCTGTGACTTTCCATGGATTACGGGTGCAAGGATATAAAATGAGCTTTTAAAACTTAAAGATGAACTTGAATACTGAACGGCTGAACTTTTGAATACTGTTGGTTCAGCTCATGCTATATCTATCATTGTTCCGCAGCCTTAAGAAAGCAAAGTATTCCATGACCTAAACCTTCATTGATAAATAACGGTGGCTGACAGTACAGCGATGTTTTTTCCCGAACGGATTTAAAGTTGAAACGCAAGTATACTAAAGCATAATGTATTATTCCTGTTCTGTCCAGCAACAATAAATATCCCAACAGGTTTACGCTATTTCTTCCAAATCAAACTATAGTCAACTGCTATACATCTACAATTTTGCACTTTTCTTCTTTTTGGCCCAAACTTGCAAAGATAATGCTGCGCATCACAATACTCTCACATAAAACCACGAATAGTTACATCACTAGCCATTGATTCAAGCACAAGTGAGCTTTTTGGTTCAAAGTACAACGCAGTTGCGTACGATCAAGCGGGAATAAAAAATAACACCAAAAAGATTCCAGTATTATATCTCTCCAACAGAAACCCATAAGCCAAAGCCATTCGCGCTGCAAGCAAGTGGCAGCAGTACACTGCAGCAGGTCGAGAAGTTCAAGTACCCTGGATAGGCATTCACGTATGACGGAAGCAAGCTTTTTAAGGTTTGACCCCTGGTGACCGTTAAGACATTTTGAGAGACCGCAACTACTTCATCTGAATTCCGAAATGGTCATAAAAAGGGTTTTAGTGTATTTTGGTGGTTATGCAGAGAGATTCTACTGTATTTTGAGAGAGCGTTGCAAATATTTGAGAGAACGTTTAGGTACCTCGAAACCTCTTGAAAAATATCGGACAGAAGGCCAAAAGGAGAGATTGATGCACATGGCAAGGTTGTCAGTTTTAAATCGGCCTATGTTGCGATCCTTACCTGTGGTCACCAGGCTAATGACTGAAAGAGCGTAATCTCAACTACAAGCGGCGGAAATTGTGTTTTTGCACAAAGTTCATGACTTAGCGCTTCGCAATAAATTGCGCAACTGTGAAATTCGCAAAAAAACTGAACGTCGAGCCACTTCTACGAATAGAAAGGTCCCAGATAGGAACCGGCCGTGTGACCAGAATGCCCCAAGAAACATCGGAGAGTCGAGTCTTGTTGGCTACATCCTCGGGAAAACGCCTCACAGGCGCCGACAAAGGTCCAGATGACGTGATTACATCTACGACCTGGCTTGATCACACCTTCATGTGAAGTATATATCGCAGGTTGATGAAAACCGTGAGGTATTTCGAGACCTCCTATGATTGTTGCCTTCACGACCTTCCCGAGAGGAAAAACGTGTTTGAAAATGAATGAATTAATGAACGAAATTCCTGACGGTTTATTTTCCAATTGAGTGTCTGGAGACACGGCATGTGACCAGAATTAGCCATCAGAGGTGGCCACAGATCGGGAGTGGTGGTTCCGACTCTGGAAGGATTCTGCGTATTTTTAGGACCCAGATCCGGAGCCGAAGGAAAAAAATATGTGAAAAGCCGAACGCAGATCCGGAGTAACTTTTATTTTCGCTAGTAGGAGTGTGCGTGTGCTTTATAAATGTCATTGATTAAATTACAAGCATCGATGAATTTAGGTTGCATTAATGGTTTGCGTAGTTTGAACAGGAGTCAGATTTTCAAATTTGAAAATATTTAGGACCCGGAACCGTATCAAGATTGAAACATTTTGGAATAGAAGGGAGTGGGGGTCTGAAAATGTGACTCCGGTCACTTCTGTTAGCTATGCCGCGTAACTGTCGGAAAAAGGTCCCCAGCAACAGATGAACGTTAGTTTCCGTCACGCCATCGCTACAGAAAACGTCTTAGAATTCGAAAAATGCAATCTGTGCTGGCAGAAGCTCAAAACAATCTTTGGAGCAAATCATCGGTTGAAGTACATGATTACGAGAAAGCTTTGTTGTGCAAAGGATTAAGATTTGTCCCAACACCTGATCGGAGTGAGTTGAGAACGCGGAATAGCTCAACGCCCAACAGCACGTCAGACAAACAGAAGAAGTGCAGTGCTTGGGGAAAGAATTGACTTTGAATTTGTGTTGCCAAACAGATTAAAAATCCCCAAAAGCTCTAGAGCCGAAAGAGACAAAATTGATGAAAAAAGCAAAGCATACGTGAAAATTGATTTTGCAAAATTAAGGTACCTCAAAGCTTTAGTGTTGGACGCATACCAAACCAAGAAAAATCAACCGAAGGAACAAAGAGTCTAAGTAATCAAGCCAAACTAACAGATGAAATAAAAATCATAATTTGCCGAGGAGGTAAGGACAGGAAAATCGTTATTTTAAATTACAAAGATTAAGACGCTATAATGACCAAGGTAGTGGAACAGTTTGAAAAAATGGATGTGCTTGCAAATGAATGCGATGCTTCACTGGAAAAATTGAGAAAAGAGTGCAACAACCTCGCTGTTGAACTCCATGGGTGCAGTCAGAGATGAAATACTGCTACACACAACTGAAATTAAATGGAAGAACAAATCGTACCGCAAGATCAATGGTGCATCAGTAAGAATATTTCCATTGCAATACACCGGCTTTCCTGCTCTTCAAGACACACAATTAATCCCGGATAATTTATTAAATGTGGATTTTGAAGACATACCTGTACGCTTATTACAATCTGCTGAGAACATCAGCACCTCGCGCATTATTGCATTCTTAGAATTTATATTAAATCTATCAGCGCAAACTTTTGTAAAAATTACCCCGATGAGTTTTGTCAAGTTATCCGTCAATACATTGGAGACCTGCGCATATGGAAACGCCACCGGTCCAAACCCTAGGGACTGAAAAACAAAACCAATGTCTTGCATTGCCGCAGTAGACGTGAAGACACTTTACCCAAGCTTGTGCATAGACACCGTAACAAAAGCTCTTAATTGTGCTCTGGGAAAGCATTCCGCCTTCATTACCAAGGCCCGTAAAATCATTGTCTAGCTGAACAAAATTTGCCTTAACAATTTTGTCTCGCAATATGGCGACCAATTATATACCTAAACAACGGAATTAAAACCGGTAGTATACTAATAACTACTCAGTCACATTGACCATCATTGCTCTGCATCACATTCTACTGTACAATCGATTGTTAGTGTGCTAAGTGAGGCAGAACTTTTCCGCAGATTCATCGATGATGTAATTTGGATAACTGCATCAGAATTATGAAGCAAACGTATCAGCGAAGCACTAACTTCAGCATTTGCCAACAGTGGCTTGAAACTAACGTTTCGATAAGCTTGCACAGCCCAACATATGGGTGAAGTGGAATTCCTAGGGGTAAATCACTGGATAACCCTTGAAGATGATTTTAGGTTTGTCACTAGAGAACTCGTAAATCCCACAGCGGAGGGAAGACACTTCATTAACGGGAGATCACATCACCCAAAGACTACATTAAAGTCAATCTTATTTAAAGAAGCAATAAGATTAAGGCGTCTAAACCAAAGGAAAAGGGATTAATTTTGCAATTAAAAACTACTCAAAGATATAGGGATCCGTTCAAACCTCCCTTTGGACACGACAAACGACATGATAGCAATGGCATCCAATTGGGAAGAAAAACTGTCTTCCCGGAAATGCGAAAAGAAATGTAACCCACAGATTTGGACTACATCTTTCCCCCACCTGCTAGCTTTATCAATCGCAGAAAAAATTTTAAAGACAAAGGCGATGATTACCTGCAAAAGACCTACCACAGTGGGGATAAAGCTAACAAACTACAAATACCTTGCTTTAAGCAAAACAAAAAAATAAACCGAAGGTGTGTCAAGGCCTGTGAGCACTGTACGCTTTGCCGTTGCCACGGAAAACGACAAATCCACGGTAAACCACCAGTGGCGTAACTGACGGGCGGAAGAGAGGTGAATCGCCTCTCTGGCAAGCTAAATGTAAAAATCGGGCCCCATCTTAGCCTACTGTATGTTTCGGTTTTAGTATTGTTTTGGTTTTCAGTAGGTTGTATTTTGCATTTTTCGGAGTATTTTCCGGTGATACAGGGTTTTAGTATAGCCATCCACATCCGGATTCACCACCGTTTCTCACGTTTTTTCTGAGTGTTGAGTAGGGGCCCCTACAGTGGCCAGTGGGCCCCTTTCAGCTAAGTTCTCCCCTTGCCCAACCACTAATTACACCACAGGGTACTACGTGTTTCACAAATAACGACAAAATATAAAACTTTCCCACTGAACAAAAACTTGACATGCGCAAACTGTGGTATCTATGTAGCGATTTGTGCGATAGGGCATGAATAGTACAGTATGTTGGCCAAACCATGAGCAAATTTTGCACAAAATGATCATCGCACCGCACTAATTGGAATAAACCTGATTTAAATAATGACAACGAAAAGATGGCCTTGCCACGGCACTATTCCGTGAGTCATGGCATAGTAAATAAACCAGATTACACGAAGCTTACACTGTTATTTTTGTAGAACAACCCGTCTTTCACTCTCTGGATACCTGTGAGGACAAATGTCATCACAAATTTGACGCAAAAATTAATATTCAAAGCATGATTCTATAACCCGTGGAAAATGATTCTTGCACACTCTTGCGTTGCACCCTTGGCGTGGTTTAGCATATCTCACCACCCGGTAAAGAGGCTTTTTTGTTAACTCTTAGTTTTCAGCTTTTTTATTCCAAAACGCCTCGCGTTAACCTCGTCACAGCGTTCAGTAGTTTATTTTAATAGACTTCCTAACCAAGAGTTTAGCCGCCCACTTTCCGTAAGCAATCGATCTTCCGCGTTGTAGCATTGCTCCAGGTATTTTTAGTACTGCAGCGATGGGAATTATTTGGGTTAGACATATTGTCAAGCCTTTCATCTGTCGAAGTTTTTGTTTTGATTTAGTATCGAGTTTGTTTGCTTTCTCTGCTCTTGCTCTAGCTTTTCAGCGTTTGACCCGTAAGCATTGCTTGCACGTTGTAGGACTGACGATGCGTAGTGTTACGTGAAATCGATTTCCTATTAAATATTTGCTGTTTGATTCAAACTCTTCACTTGTGTGGAGACCAGTTCCTTGAATACGGATTTGTGCAAATTTGAATCATCGCAAAAAGATGAAAGCAGAACCCATTCTGCTGATTCCTCGAAAGCTTACAGCAAACTTGGAGTTTTATGGTGAGACCGTGAGTACAGTATTACGGGTAATGCTTTTTGTGCTTGTGATGATTTTTAGCCAAAATGAGTTATTAAGGTGAGTTTTAGAGACATTTTTAGAAACGTGAACCTCAAGGTTTGTCGTTCATTGAGGTGAATCTGACATTCCTTGTTATAATTTCATCAGTGGAGAGCATGACGTACTCTAAGATAAACAATTTCGAAACCAGGGTAGTTTTCAGTTACTCTTTTTAGCAAAAGAAAAAAATAACTTTCTTTGCATAAGCTGAGAACAATGAATGCATATGTCAGAAGCAGTCAGGTACTGGCAGGCAAGATGTCAGTCACATATTCTTTTTCTCTGTTTTCTAAAACAATTATCAGCTACATCTTTGCACCATGGCTTTAATTTTGAACTAAAGTTAGTCCTCAGCACTATGCTTTCATGTCATTAGCAATTAGTTTTCTAGAAACAGTCACTGATTTTCTTTATCTGCACTTGTGTCAACTATCTGTGCAGATACCTTCTTGCACATCATTTATCTCATGATTCCCCGAAAAAGCTTTTCGCCCTGAAACAAACATTGTAGTAATATGTTGGAGGAAAGCTCCAACTCTCTCTTTACCTCCTTTTCCCAACCAATGATGTATTGCATGGGAAACCGTTCTGATTTTAAAATAATCATTAATATAATTTTAAAAATGTTCAAAAAATCAATGTCAGGAGAGGAGTTTAGAAATGATTATCCTACTACAAGTAGCGCAAATGATTTAAACGGATCAAGCAGTTTTTATCCGAGCTTATTATGCCAATGTATCTATCCCAAAATCACCAGGAGTACTCAAAACCAAACTTAGTTAAAATCCATTGGTCAATTTCTGAAAAAACGACGATAAAGGCAAATAAATTTAGTAAAGAAAAGCAGCTAGGCAGGACAAAACAACTTCCATCAACTACACTTTTTCCATTCAACAGATAGCATTAAGGACATTATTTATTGCAGTTAAAGTACAACGAATATCGAACGATTTCGAACGATTTTATGCATGACACAGCAGGTAATCCGTTTGCATTTCAAAGCTGACTGAGCTTATTTGTCTTCATAGCTTTGAAACAAAATCAGTAGCCTCTCCACAATCTTAAAGCGGACCATTAGACCCAGTAGGAAATGTGAAGTGTTTTATGCTGTAAAAAGAATAAACAAAAGATGAATATAGTTACCACAAGAACATAAATGTAGTTTGATCAATTCAACCAATAATACAAAATCCATTTGGTGAGAGTGTAAGACTATCGCTGAAAATTAAAAATCCATCTGTAGAAATACGCTACTTTTTAGTAGATTAAAACGTGAGATAGGAACTATTGGCGAGAGCAAATAGTCAATCTCAATGTTCCCCCTCCACGAACACAAGATTTTAACTGGTATTCAACTTTTGCTTTAGATCGAGATTTCAGATAGCCTAACGAGGTTGTCTAATGCACATCTGCGTCCCGTACAATAACGAAGCTGAAAATCTCCGAAGCAAACCATACAGTACATAGCTAACCGCAGTTTGTAATTTGACTCATACTGTAGTTTTCAATAGCCAAGTAAAGAATTTCTAAGCAGGATGCTTACCAGTAACTAGAGTAATAATACTTGTAGGAGGATGCACTAGGGTTTTTGATGGTCCACTTATTATACGTTCCAAGCTTGTAGGTTGGCAAGCCCACATCAGCACGACACTTGTAGCTGCAACTGTAGTGATGGATAAGCTTGGGAACGAGTTCAGCGTAATGCTTATCGAAGTCATCCATGACAGAACGACAAAAGTCGACCAGCTTTTTCTCGTATATGTCACGCAAATCAGTTGCAGCTTTCGGAAGCTTATCGCCGTGGTAACATCTTAGCAGTGAAATGTAAAGTTTGACTTGATCCACCCTTTTCTAAAAGAGAGATATGCGATTTGCTGTTTATACAAATGTAGATATAATATGGTGCTGGTGAAAATAAACTTGCCTAAGTTTGCTTACATTACACACTGAATATCAAACTTGTGCATCATATACGGGAAAGATGTCAATAACCACCTCGAAACATTTTGCATGGAAAGTGTGTCAGGTCCGAATCGAATTACAATTCTGATAACGATAAGTTGAGGAGGGCGGACACCACTATCATGAGAGAGCCTCATGAAACAACTACGACTGTAACAAAAAAACACTGTAGACTTCTGCAGTTTGCAAACCACTTGCGTGTTTCTAGTTTGTAAATTATTTCAATAAAAATTGTTTGTGAATACAGTTCATGATACTTACATCTTGAATGTTTTTGTGAAGTAGTTGTTTCATTTCATCCCGGCTTGTTTCAGTTTTAGCCTTATATGCAGCTATTTTGCGTGAACGTGTACTGAGGCAGGATGCATAACAAACGAGGATTTTCTTCCCGGCTTCATCAGCTCTCTTTTCGTATTCTTCAAGACTCTGGCGGTACTGAGTTTCACAATCTTTCAGAGATTTCGCAAGTTTCTTGGTATAACCATCAATCTCCATTGTGTATTTATCGTTCAACCAGTTTTTGAGTTCAGCTATTTTTCCCTCTTGCTCCGGTGTTAGTTTCTTGTCTTTATTTCTGTTAAAACATTATTTTTAATTAAGCTAAACGTATATGAAAATAAATCTAAGCAACAAATACGTTTTGATTTGCAGAGACATTGATGCGAAAATAACAGCATTGAGCCTAACGTTTTTAGATGTCGTGTAGTCACACAAGCGCTTTAAACTACGCTTTACAAAAAAACTTTCAATGACAAAAGTCGGAAGACAGGAAAGATGACGGCTTCATTTACCACTGGATTTTAAAATTTAAGCTCGTAAGAGCTGAACAACACACTTTTGAAAATGCACATATTAACTTCTCATTTTAATGTGGCAAGTCCAACATTTTGCCTAATAATTTTACGGGCTAGCAAATCGCGGTGCGTGTTTCTGAATCAAATTGTTTTTCTAAGCGCATTGTGCTTGCAAATGAAAATCTTGCGATTATCATTTCTCATCACAACTGAATGTTCTTTGTTATTACTGAAACAAATTTGCGTATTGCGTAATCTGTACGTCAAACAACATGAGGTGCGGAATAAAAAGATTTGTCATAAGCAGTAACAGCAGGTAGTAAGCCCGCCGTGGTAATCCAGAACACCGTTGCTCTGGTACATAAAACAGGATCTTTTGCACAAGAACCCATCTCATAGTTGCCGAAGAGAAACACAATCGTGATATCAGCATTTTCAACTCAACATTTGATTTTAAATCAACATGTATTTGAGATGCTAGATACATTGAATGGAAGCTTCATAATATCAAAGTGCTATTTCAGGTGAATTGTACTTGAAACTGCACCAGTAAAGTTGGCAACATTTAAAGGAACAGCCTTAAACAAAACCAACGCGCGTTTTATTGCAATACAGTCCATCTCCATACCTGGTTTGATAGTATTTAATCGTTTCTTCGACAACCCACTCGTGTCGGGCCTTTACATAGCCTTTGTATTGTTCGATATAGGACTCGTGAATTTTGGTCCACTTCACTTTCCATGCGTCGAAATCTTCGTTGCACTTTGCTACGATTTTTTGTTTTCTATCCTTTACTTCCGCGGCAACTTCATCTTCACTCTTGTTTACAGTATCTGCCATTGTGTTGATAAGATTTTAATCGAAATTCAAATGGTAGCGATAGTTCTTTGGCAGTGTACACCTTTCGGTGGAAGGGTCGGGAGTCAATCTACGACCATTGAGTGAATCGTCTTAACAAAGAAACATTCAACTGGCAAGGAAAAAGCTGCCTGTGCATTTTATGCAGTGTCTCCAGCGAATACTTACTCAAATCGCAAGTTTTCAAATTGTTGTATGAAGTTTTCTTCCAGCTGTACGTGAATGGTTTGACGGGCACAGGTTTGTAACTTGCTTTTGGATACGTGGACCATCCTGAGTACCGTCGACTGGAAAACACCAATGACTATGTGTGCAGGTTACACGTGGAGATATGCTGATCTAAATAGATATTGGGCCGTCCTTGCGATTGCTAAAACATTTTGCACTTAAGCGATTTATCACATTTAAAACTCAAATTTCAAATCCCTACAATCATTTTCTAGAAAAATAATTTAAAACCTTTGTAAGCAACTTTACGTATATATTCAAAACAAAGCAATGTGTGTTTATATGTGTCAAAATATACCACTTACCACGTTTTATAGTAGTAGCCCTTGGAAAAGTATAACTTGGAGGTCGAAAGGTAACAGCGGTACGAGCAGGCATAGGCCCGGACAAGCCTTTCTTGATTATCAATAAGCTTTTTGATATAAGCCACAACCTTGCTTCTTATGTTTGCTATCTCCTCATCGTAAAACACGGACAGAGCTGCTTCAACTTGCTGCTGTGCAAAACTCTCACTTCCTGTTAGAACAAATCGTACTTTTATTTGGATTGCTGCAAAGACTATTTTAAAACAAGCAGAAAGAGTTTTTAAATTGAAATGCTCCGTGCGAAGTTTTAAAGATTCAGCGAAGTTTTGAGTTTTGAGTTGTTGTTAGGTTATGTCAAAAAATGCAATAAAAACAATTTTTATTTCTTCGTAAAGAACGATTTTAATTTTGAATCATATATCCATTAGAAGACAGTTTTCGAAAAGTGTAACCTACCATGAATCGTTATGAGTGCTTTTTCGTAATCCTCCTGCTTTTTCTTGAGATTCTCCACAAGGTGCTTGTAGTAGTCAACCACACAATTATAAACCTTCTCAGAGAGCTTCTTTTCATATTCATAAATCTTAGTCTGACGGTCGACCAAGCATTTCTGAGCTCTTTTGAACAATAAGTAAAAAATTTGAATTGTGCTACATTTAAGATTGAAAATTTACCATGAAAACCGATCATTGCAGTTCATAGTGTCGAAATCAGCTGCGTTTCCTGGGTTCACATTTTAAAAACTTTTGTAGATACATTCAAGCAGAACGAAAAAACGTGTGTTTGAAAATTTCGTTATGGGTGAATGCATTTTACTGACTTTGATTTATTTTGCAGCAATAAAAATGGTATAAATACAGTCACCAATAAACGTCAGAGCAAGTGACGGAAAAGCTTCAATGATAAAGTGCTCCAGAGTAATTTTGACATTGCATTCACTAAGGCGAAAACCTTCAGCGACGCTGGCTAACATAAAAACCATTGCCGAAAGCAAGTATGATTTGCAAGCGCTGGAAGTTAGTTGAACAGTTTTATCTGCCTGATCAAACGATACGGATAAAATCCTTTTGCTTTTCTGTAAACAAAGAAATAAACTTAGAGAAGAGGCTAAAAATCGCCGAATGTTCACAAGGCATTATTTTTTTATTTTGCTGAAGTTTGTAGTTTTTTAAGTATTTATGCATAAAAGACCACAAACAAAGCAAATGTTTGCATAAAAATTGCAGTTAGGTGACTCAAATATAATTTAGTCGCTATCTGAATTGTGAAGCAAATATCTTACTTGTAGATGAGTTTCTCGTGAAAAGCAATGATGTCGCCCAGCTTTTTAACCAATGAGTCGTTGTAGTTTTTCAACGCCTTCGTACGATGAGCTGCTAGTTGAGCAATATAACTTTTGATTTTTTCATCTCTTTCTTTTTCTAGTTTTACTTTGTCTTCAGCACTTGCCTTTCTGTAGCAAAGCAAATATTTGATGTTGTCTTCAGTGCTTTGGAAAATATGATCGTAGTATTTCCGATAGCTTTTATGCCGAAAATGTATGTGAAAATTAAAGAAGATGAGAGATGCATGAAGATGTAGTTAAATTACTTATTTGATTTCACTGCCACACAAAGCGTTAACGAACGGAGTAAAGCCAATCCATGCATAGATTTGTGAAAAAAAAACACGAAAATTTATTTTTACAAACAATGCCTTTTTTACGCAAGACAAAACAGCTATTTTCTATTCATAAAACATCTGAATTTCTTGATTACTTACTCAATTTTACTTTTGTAGTAGTGATTCATGTGCTTGGTGTAGCAGTCGGTGTACTCCTTTATCTTATCATCCAGTTTTTTGAGCCACTCTGTCCTCTTGGTCACCATTTCTTTGGCAGTTTTGAAAAGACTTTTTTTCAGCAAAATCTCCATTTCCGTTTTTACCTCCGAGATTGGCGTCTCTATACATTTACGCCATAAGAAATTTGTATGTTTGGTTAGAAAAAATATCGACAACGATTCTATCTCTTCTACGAGTTATTGACTAGAGCAAGGTCAAGTGTTCACAAACAGCTATTTTGTAAAACGTGTTTACCAATGGAAAAGGCTGACAGTGCTTTGACCAAAAACGATCACCCACCCTTCCATCCTTCTTTCCCGCAGTCTTTTCCTGGATAAACCTTTAGTATTGGGTCGTAGTATTTGGTCGAGGTCCAGATAGGACGAAAGTAAATTTTATACTTGTAATCAGAGGCATAATAAGGAATTGTCAGCTTTTGTTGCACAAATCGGGTATAACTGTAGTAAAAACCGTCAGATACCTGAGATACAAAAACTTAATTAGTTTAGTTGGTGATATAGATTTTTGCACTGTTGAGGTTTTTATCATTTTTGTCAGAGGTCAATTACTTCAGTCATCAATTTTAAAAGATCATTGTCAAAAATTATTTCTAATCAACTCCTACTTTAGATTATTGTTGCTCCCACTCTTTTTATCAAAAAAAGTGTGAAGCAGTAAATAGCAATAAGCGGAAATGTAAAAAGAAAACTCACCGCAAAGCAAGCTACAAGCAATAGTAAAAATCGCATATTTTCCCTCGAGAAACGATAAACAAGTTCCAGTGGAATAATGGAGCAGATTTCACCCACCCTTTTCATTTGTGCTTTTATATACGTGTCAGTCAGAATAGAACCACATGACTCCCGGTGTGTTAAAACAACAGAAAACGGAGCACTAGTGCAAGCACAGTCAACTCAAGCACTCCCGCCGGACCTCAAAGTAAACGGCAAAGCGTAGAATATTCACATGCAAAAATAATCCCGGTTTGAGTGTACTTGCGGATGTGCAAGTTTCCGTTGAGCAGTTTCACTCTTCACAATCTGTTATGTTAATACCCGACAGGAAAGAGGAGAGAACTGTTTTGTGACGAACTGATCGTCAGTGAAGTACTCAGCAGGATCTGCTACTAGCGTTTTGTACAAACGAGCTTGATTGAAAAGGTGCACATCCTGAAAATTCACGTCAATAGTTGACATAATGCATTCATCTGTTTTGACGCTATATGTCGAATCGTTTTGTGCTCAGGCTGGGCCGGTTGCACTGCCATTAGTTTTGAAGTTTCAACTCAGTATTTCTTTCCGAAATAATTAATTTCGAGACAACTCTACATCCAAATGCTGTTAAGAAACTATAGTGGATAGAACATTCCTCAAGATTCTGACGTATCTGTTTCACTGCAAAATCAGCTTGACAGTACTTCACTTTTCATGGCTTTCATAAATTGTTGAACGGCAAAATAATTGTCCTTCTGTAATTCCATATTAACACGATCATCATTTTTCAATTTTTAATTAGCGGTTGCGTCCACTGCTTTTCCGCAGAAGGCCAGAATGAAGTTGTTTTACACTTACAAAATTTCAGAGGCTTGATTTATTGCAAATTCCAAGGTGATAGAGAGTATTCAGTGACTGCTATGCTTGATACATTGTCAGTCCCATCATACGGGGTTCCTGCAAAACTAGTAACACCACGTACATTAAATCGAATGTATGTCTAATGTCCAACTTCTACGGAGATGCCTATAGATACCCATGTCACCAATTAAGGGGGACAAAAAATTGGGTTACTTTTTCTATTCGTCACGTAAGAGGGGCGCAAAACCTTATTTTCGGGGCCTCACATCACTACGCCATGGCAGTGACCGCTACGTCTAATACTGAGGACGCTGTGAGAATATAATGGTATTCAACTTCGAAAATTACTTGTTATATGGTGTTAAAATTACTTACTATGTAACATGGAACAAATTTTAATTCTAGTATCCAATTCCATTCCAGTGTATTCTCAATCGCACGGACAAGCCTGCTGACTCCAGAGCACATTCTGCATGATTTGAATGATTTACAGGACAATTTACTTTCGTATTTAAACGTTAAGGCTGCAAGTTAGAATTGCAATTACATATTAATATCAAGGCAAAAAGAGGTTGGGGCTATATGCAAGGGTAAGTGAAAATTATTTTATGTTGCGTATTAAATGTTTAATTGTGTAAACCTTCATTTTTACTACAAAAACTAGTTGCAGGTTCTTTAGCGTTGAGTATCTTTAGTTTGCAACTTTGGACTCTTCACACAAGAAGTCATAAACCACCCAGAAAGCAGCTGAGTTTTAAGACTTTGTGGAAAAAAACGTTGAAGGAAATACAAACACATGTTGAAAGCATGAGAAACTTGTTGATGAAATACGATCTAAAACTATAACTTATGGCCGTCCGAAAGTTTGACTATGGTTTTATGCATTTTAGATAAGACGGTCCTTTGTAGAACATTACGTTTAGTCATAATCGGCAATCAACAGCTTCAGGACGGCGCGTTGCCATCGTCAGCTTTCTGAAACTGTTTCTGATTAGACCGAATATAACAAAACGTGCTGTCTACAAAGAGAATTACAACAGACAACCGAAATTTTGTGTAATATTCTAGAGATTTATAACCACTGAAGCAGTGATAGAGCAATAAATAATTGGTTGCCAGTTGTTGTTTTCGCAACAATTGTGAAGGCTGGGAAGGAAGTGAAGCATGTACAACGCAAACTTGTTATTCTAAGCGAAGTGCCACATTATCCTTGCGTGCCGGAAAACGTTCTACGGTGTTTTTACAGTCTGCATCATAACTGAAGTGTTGTTCGGTGGAAAGCGTTGCAACAACAAACCTTGTAAAAACAGTTGGGTTTACGCCTCAAGTTGAACATAATGTCATCCACCAGCCTTTCAGTGCCATATTGTCACATGCAATAACGCTTTCAACACCATAATTCATAGTCTTACAGTACTTAGAGCGTTATCATTGGATCAATAAATAAAAAGAACAGTAAGCAAGCGTTTTCGCTGCGAAACACAACGATTAGTTGAAAGTTACAAAAATTGTACAAGTGATTCGAGGACAAATTGTTAATGGAATAAATCATCCAAGTGCCAATTACGCGGCAAGAAAATAGGTGAGAGGCCATTTAGCATTAATCGTTCGTAACCTTGTCACTAACTTGCCATGAGACAAAATTGCCATAACCAACTCATCATTTGCTGCATGGTCTTGTCGTTGAATTGACTAATTGCCGAAAAGGTTGTTGAAAAATTGTCATGAAAGACTCATGATCAACTTGGTTTTCAAATACGTCAGGAAAAATATCCTTATCATTTCTTCAGATTGTACGTGATATTGCATTGCCGATTTTTAACACCAAAATTTATCATCTCCCAGCGTTCTGCAACTCAAACCCATTTGTTTTTGTTAACAGATAAAAATATTTTGTGCTGCAACAATGGTGCCAGTACATAGTTTACCAGTATATAGTTTTCTTGCTTAGGTGCTGTTTGCTAGTACATTATATTGGTATTATCACGAATTTTATTCCTGTTACCACATATATTACACCACCAGGTAGGAATTTCTGATATTTCTAAAAAACTGCCACAAACATTGTATTACGCTATTTTATTTGACAAATATTACTTTTTGTTTGTTTGAAGCATAATTTTATGCACGATGGTTTGTGTTCATGAAAACCAACAACTTTTTATTTTGAGAATACCTCTGGCTGGACATTACAAAATGAAATTGAAGCAAAAGTGAGAAACTGTTCGTACTGTTTAACAAGATTGTTTTTTCAGCTCCGTTAAATCAATATCTAGACAACCAATATAAAGTAATTTGTCTCATTTGACAAAAAATTTGGCCGTAAATATTTTAAAATTACCGAAAAGAATATAGGTAGACATATTTGAAGTTTTTCTCTTCGTGAGGCTCACTGATTTCAGTGTATAAATCAAATTTTCCTTTTTCGTTGTGTAAAAGGACAAATCTGGTAATGTTGACTCAGTTGGTTGATTTGAACCATTCATTTAGTCAGTAAATTGGAAAAGGTGAGTTCGAGCTGGTACTTGAAGGTTCCGCGATTGAAAAAATGTCTGAATAAAAACATTAGGAAAAAAACCTAAAGAAACGCCCTGATGTTTGTCAAGGAAGTTTTTTGCTGATAATTAATGATAACTTACCTCTGTATTGAACTTAAAGCAGTTTAAAAATAATCTTTGAAAAGAATTTAAAACACCAATTTTGACGCAATTTCAACAAAGTTTACAGCTGTTGTTTTTTACATTTGGAACAGAGGAGGAAGCTGCAAAATCGTCTATCAAGAAAGAACAAAACGTTTTATTTTGACGTTTTCCAAATGATAAGTGACTACAAATCCATCAGCTAAAAATATAATGAAAACCTTTCTGAAAACAACCGTTTCTTCACTAAAAAGAAGAGTAAATTTTCAGGCAAAATTTGAGTTAATCTTTTCTAAAAAACGCGCTTCCAATTGCAGAGACACGTTTACAAGCAGCTATTCTCCCAAACCTTTCAAAGATAATCACTGCCAAGACTCGAGTGTAATAAGCAGCGCAAACAAGCACGGTGACCAAAGAAACAACTCATAACAGTTTTGTTAAATCCTTCGAACGTCCAAAAATTTTAAGATTTTTGCTACACGTAAACTATAGATCGTGTTCAAACATTCCCCAAAGTTCAGTTGTCTCGGTATATTTGCATAATTGTCATGCTTTGTTCAAATATGCTCCAAATGGGTTGCAGGCAAACTTGTCTGCGTCGCGTAAAATTATCTGCATCTTATTGGAGATTTCCCTAATTTTGATGTGATTAGTGCCTTTGAGAGTTGTTGCGGTATACAAATTCTTCTTGAGATAATCCCACAGATAAAAATACGGGGATTCAAGTCCGGTGAACGCTGTGCCACTCAAAAGTACTCTACCAGATGACCAGCCTTTCTTGAAATACCTCTCTCAGCCAGGATAGGGAGTCATTTTATGTGTAGGGGCCATAGCCCCATCTTGCAGAGAAACCCATGTTCATCGATTTATCACTATGCACTATCCCAGTCATGTCAAAAAAGTGCTTCCTAGCTCTTGACTGCGTAGCCAAAGTGATTTGTTTTGGATTGGCCCACTAAAACCTGCACAGCATCTATATGCCTTACTATAGTAGCACTTCTATTCAAACCAAAATATTTGTCTCTCAGATATGTGTTCGCCAACTAGTGGGTCACTGGTGCCGCTTTACTTACCCTCTAAATATATCATTATTATTAAGTTTCGTTTTGACGCGATTCTGCATTCTAACTAATGAGATTCTGATGTGAGCTGTTTTAAATTTTGAACGGAACGCATTGCCCGCGCGCCGCAGGTTCCCCACTCCTGCGTTTGGTAATCCACAACGAGTGTGTCGACAAGAATTTTTTTCAGAATACGTGTTGTCATTTTCAAGCAACTCTAACTGACATGCTTTTGTAAACTTGCGCTTCCTTTCTGAGTGTACGTGAGGGCAGGCGCGGTCACCAGGGCTGTGGAGACGCAGCCCAAGCAATTGTGGATGGCCGGAACTGGCTGGAGCTAGACCGTTAGATGCTGGAGACGGAGCCTGAAATTTAATTTGCGACTTCACAACCCTAGTTTGTGGGCCAAGCGAGTTGTGCAAATAATACAATGATTTACAGTTTTCAGTGGAGTAAATCATTTTGTAGCCCTAGTAAAAAACATATAGGTGTTGGAGCCATAAGCGTATCCAGGGGTCAGGGGTCCATGGCTCCCCAAATTATAGCTCATCTAGTCATGTTGTGCTTTGAGAAGCGTCCCAAACAACAATACTGTTGCTCGCCCAAAGTCAAACGTTTTATTTTCCCCAAAAAATTTTGGGCTGGCTACGTCACTGGTTGGAACCGGAGCTGGTATAAAGTGATATAACTAATAATGAAAGAGCCAATGTCAACTTAAAAAAGAAGTGCAACACTTACAATGAATAGGTAACTTAACTATGAAGTGGAAATTCCTTCCCTGAACTCATGCAATTCCTCCCTGGGTAGGAATTCTTCCCTGGTTTGGAACCACTGTGGGTGTTGGGATGATTTTAATGGACTGTTAAAATCTGCAAGCTTCGAGTTTGGTTTAATTTTTATCCAAGCTTTAACTATCATAACTTTTCGTATCAAGTGGACGACACCGATGAATCCTGGCGATACGAACGTAAAACTAAATGGTAAAGAAAGCTAATACTAAGTCTGTGTTCCTTTCCTGTTCTGCTTTTGAGATAGACCTTGATGCTCTAACTCTAAAACACACTCAGATGGTTACGCTCACTTGCTGTGACTGTAAGTCAAACAGCATTCGTTACTGCACTACACAGCAGAGATGAACGGGGTCAGATTTTTTAGGTTCCAACTCTCCTTTGTTTTTTTGTTTAAGGCACTTTCGGCGCTAAGTACGATACGTTTGAAAAGGTACTGTTTTTAGAGCAGAGCGACAGCGTTCTTTCTGAAATATACTGTACTTCACTAATTTCTCGTGAAAAGTGCCCTGCAAAACTGTGTGCCCTTGCACGTACGTTTTACAACGTTAAGTCCCTTACTATTGTCACGTAACGTACTACTACCTTCATAGAGCTTATTCTCTTCATAATTCCCACTTCAGGTGAAGGTTTGTGGTGTAATCCTTTTGCATATAGCAACGGTCTGAGGATGTAGTTATGCTATGTCTGTATTTCTTACATTTCTCAATACTAAAATTTGACATGGGGGCATGCAACCAGGTATTTGCCCCAGGCATCACCAGACCTTTGCACGCCATAGGTCGTAACCTGCTCCGTTTGTTGTTACCGGTGGCAAGGATGAAGCTGCGATTGCCAACCAGCTCCATGATCATGTGGAACATGTGCCTGTCAGGTAACAATCGCAGAAGCATTTGAGTGAGGCCGCTATGCCATACAGTATCGTAGGCTGCTGTGAGATCGACAAACACAGCTCTGGCTTTTTTCGTAGCCGAAAAGCTATCATCAATGCTTTGCGTCAGTAATGCGACATGATCTACGGTCGACCTCCCATGTCTAAAGCCCGCTAGTTCCTGCGGGAGTAATGCATCGATGACTGGTTCGATACGAGCGTAGATGGGCCTCTAGTCTAGAGGATCTTGAAGAGAACACACGGTAGGGGTATAGGATGATAGCTCTTTAGGTCCCCTAATCGCTTTTCCGGCTTCGGCTTAGGGATCGCAGCTATTGGTGCTCTTCTCCAGATCCTGGAAATTTTGAGTTGGTGCATGCAGGAAGTGAGGAAATCGCATAACCAAGATTTGAGAGATTACCCGGCGTGGAGTACAAACTCCTAGAAAGTAGAATCTAGTCCCGGAGATTTCCCTGCTGCCGTGTTTCTGAGGATGACAGCAAGCTCCTCTGGGGTGAAAGGGCCAGAGATACTATTACCTTCAGGTGTTGGGACCAGGGACCCGACATGGGAAAGTGCCGCCCCGGGGCGAGTCGAAAAGTGCCGCCCTGCCACAGTCAGTGGCGTAACCAGAGGTGTGAGCCACGGGGGGAATTTTCTGAAAGGGGCTCGTTAGCCATCGTGTGGGCATGCAATAATTAGTTCCTAAAAACTCACAAACGTTACACATATATTGGCTTAAGTCTTCGTTTGTTCGCGCCACATATATATGTTGGTAAGTCTTCGAGCATACCCCGTTCGTGGTGAATCGCACATTCAATGACACGCTAACCGAG
>JGI24159J19872_10002714_pt1 | contig 21379 bp, 14 predicted proteins | sample Ectturendosymbi4_FD_19872 | JGI IMG/M metagenome (IMG submission 19872) | reverse complement strand
AAAAAATATAAAAAAGTCTTGCTATCTTGCCAGACTTCCTGTTGATTTTCGTTTTATATGCTTGTCACATTCTGTTTGACCTTCGTTTTATATTCTTGTTCCATTCTGTAATATTGCGCTGAAGCCACTATATTCCCTCTTATCTACCTCTCTAGTTACTCAACCCACCCCTCTGTACATAGGCATGCTTTTCCCCACTGTTTTTGCTGTTGTTTTTATGCTTATTTCATCTGACGTTGATTTGACGCTTTTTGTTACTTTTATTACTGCTTGTAAAACGTCTTCAATTAAAATTTGGTTTGTGTTAGCAGCAGGGCTGGTTGAGAACTTGACCCAGGTGGTCTTTCGCCAACCCTTGTGATTCAATATGTCAGAACACGATTACTGAGCTGCGAAACGTGATATTTCTTATTATTTATATTTTTTCATCGCTATATAATCAACTAGCGATCTTTGATGTTATTGTATTTCCTGTTGCTGCTTCGTGTTATCTCGTGATTTGAGTCACAAAAATGCATGATTAAACCATACCATACCAAATATTGTCATAGGTCAACGTTCACAAAATTTTACAATGCAAACTTTCTAAAAAGCCAATATATTCATAGAATTTAACAGCAAACGTTGGTAAAATTATAGTGCAAAAAAGTATTTTGTAAAAGCGATAATATCTTCGCAGATATTGACGAGTGCCAGACTGTGGAATGTGGTGGTACCAGCAAGTGTCACAACTACCCCGGAAGTTATCGATGCGAGTGTTTTCTCGATGACGAGTATTACGACGCTACGAGGCAGCGATGCGTGTCGTCAACGTCTCAGCAAGAAACTGACTCCGCTGCTCTCTTACCTGAGCCTGAAACAGATCCAAGTGAGTTGTGCTTGATTATGACGTATAGCGGTGTACAAAGGACAAGCGCGTTGCCTTTGGCTGCCCCGGCAACAGGTGAGTTTCAAGCATCGGCCTGCAGCCAGCTGTTGTCAACTCAATGCTGCACAAAAGAAAAAGGAGGTGAGATGCAGCACCATGACAAACAAACCGGAATCAACTTTCCCAGTGCCAATAGCACTATTCTCGCGATTTCGTTGACACGCAATTGTGTGAGGATGAAAAGTTTGAACTTTAATTGCACTTATTTCCTGATGGCTAACAAAAATATTTAGGTGAAATTACGTATCAACTGCCAAGCAAAGCATTGCATCTTGGGTTAAACCAGGCCCGTAGCCACGGGATCATTGACCCCCCAAATTTCTTTTGTGCCCCCCCAAATTTTTTTGTTCCCAGAAAGTTTGTTATAAAAATATGATAAAAACAAAAATCGTGCCCCCCTAAAAATGTATTTTGCCCCTCCAAACTTCAAAACCTGGCTACGGGCCTGGGTTAAACGCAAGTGATGCAAAGCGACTTCCATTTTTACCCTGCAAGAATGCGTCACTCTGATGCCACCTAGCCGACATCCAAGCTTCCTGAACTTTTTACAGCGTTTCACTGAAACAAATATTCTTTGCAGGTCGTCAAACATGCTACGCTAACTACATGCCGTGCAATGTTGAGCTAGTGCAAAATGTGACGGAAAGGGAATGCTGTTGTACGTTTGGTCGGGCATGGGGCCAGTGCACTCAGTGTCCGTTTGCAGGTTCAGGTAATTTATGAAGTGATGAAACCTTTTGTTCTTACATGTATTTCGGAGATCAGTTCCAAATGAGGTACTGCGCACTGCTGCCATAGGTAGTTTTAGGCATTGCATTTTTCAGTACGCTGAATAATGACACTAAATTGATTAAAACAGCTTAGCGGCTTTTTCTGTTAGAGATTGTTACAAAAATGCCCATGTTTAAGTTGTCCTGAAAATAACACTATATTTTGCAGACAGGTTTTCTAAACCTAATTGACGTACCTGTTTTTAAGCTTTTAATCATATGTAATTGTGGCGGTAACACCTATTGTACATCTCTGAAACCGGCAACATCTCATGCACATTAAGAGTTAAGTAGTTGACCAGTTTATAGTCTTTTCAACATTTTCTCGCATTTATCTCTTTTTTCTAAGAAGACACCTCTGGTGTGTTTTCCTGCAGTAACAGAGCTTTAGATACATCAACCCACGGTAGGCGGTAGATGTAGTGTTATAGATCAAGAATCACTGCACTTTAAGTGTCTCAAATTCAGCAGAGACAAGAAATCACTGGTCGAAAACGGGTGCCAATATCATTATTCCTGGTTTTGTGAAGTTGAACTAACAGGCACTTACAGGCATGAGTGTTCTATCTCTTAGTTCAGACAGCTGCATCTCGGCCTGTGACAAAAGCTATTACTGCCAAAATAGCGCCTGAAAACTTTATTTAACTGCGGCAGGGCTTTCATCACGTGTCCAGGCTTACTTTGATAGTGTATCATTCGCTTGTTGCAACTTTGACTTGAATGGTTCAGCTTACTTTGACAATTTCCATGTAAACACCTTCCACGTAGGCTACAATGTGACGAAGTAAGGAAAACGGGAAGAGAAACTAAAAGAGCGTTTAGCATGAGACTGACATGCCGCAGCTTTGAGTATTCGTCATGAATCAAACAAAAAACTCAGACATTGGTCCAAGCCTTGTTTTTCCTCGCTTAAACAAGACCAGGTTTTGTTAAAACAAGATGTCAGAACGATAAAATTTGTTTACAAGCGTGCGAAAACACACGCAAACTGGATTAATTGTATTTCAAAACATTCGTAAAATACAGAACTGCACCTGAACTAGTTCGTACCAAAACACCTGCTATTTGCCATAACTGGGCACCAGGCCCGTAGCCAGGTTTTAAGGTTTGAGCGGACAAAATACATTTTGAGGGGAAAGATTTTTGATTTTATTTTATTAAGTGTTTAAAACAGTTTTTCATGGGCACAAAAATTGGGGACACAGAAAAATGTAGGGGTGCACTTCCCCCGAATGCCCCTCGTGAATACGGGCCTGCTGGGCACGTAGTTCTCTCCTCTGAGCCACATGAGTCGGCAAAAGTCGTTGGGCATGCAAGAAAAAGGACCAGAAATATCGCTCAGAAACCAGTGCGTAAAGTAGTTGTTTTTTCTACTGCACACTTTTATTCACGGGCCAAGTCGTTTTTCAGCTTCTTTTGAGCTTCTTTGTCCACACGGACATGGAAAGCTTCCTGCAACTAATTCCTTCTCTGCGAGCGATATCGACGAGTGCGACCTGTTTGGCCATGAGGTCGCTTGCCCAAACGGTCGTTGCGTAAACTCCTATGGCTCCTTCCAGTGCATCTGCTTCCGAGGATTCTACTACAACAGGCGTGTACACGCGTGCGAAGGTTGGTATCAACAAGCGTTTGCATTTCACAAACCCATTGCACGTGTAATTAATATGATTAGAAATTTTACTGCTCAGAGAAGTAGGTTATCTTTTCATCTGTTAACTTGTTCACATTTGTCGCCAGCCCATGTATAGTAAGGGGGGGTGAGTCGGAGAGGCTGCTGAAAAAGTCACATCCAAATTAATCAAAATTATAAAGCAGTTACCAACATCTAGTGTATTCGCGTGAAATGGAGCTTGAACTTGCGATTGGAGTGTATATACCCCACCACAGGCGTAGCCAGGGGGCACATTTCTAGCTTGTCTTGTTGTTTTGTGCTTTGAGAGGTGTCCCAAACCAAACACTGTTCCCTCTTAAAGTCAAAATATTTGGCCCCTACAAAAATTTTGAACTGGCTATACGCCACTGACCCCAATCACCTTGCAACTATTTCCGTGCTGTTACAAGACGTTTCGTTGAGAACTACATCATAGTAGCGTGAAAGGTTGCTTGCATCACTGCATGTGCATGTTGTAGCATCACTAACAGATGTTGGCATAACGACGGGATCATGACGATATCAGTAAATCTCTAATGTGGGCAAAAATGGGTTAAACATTTTTGTGGAGGTAACTTTCTGCAGGTAATCAATCAAGAAATACAAATTCTCAAATATCTTTCGTTCTCTCATGGGCTGCGGTTCATCGAAAGATCCATGAACTTTAGTGCTCCACGCTTAATCCTGTGTTGAACGCGATGCGTTCTAAACATGTGGGTGGTGTTTCTGTAGCATCTTGAAGAGTGGCCTATCAGCCGTTTTTGAAACTTTTGTTGCAGATTTCGATGAATGCGTGTTACCTCACAAATGCGTAGGAGGCACATGCGTCAACGCCATTGGCTCGTTCCATTGCAAATGCCCGACTGGATATTTACCAAGATTTACCGGAATGGGTTTAACATGCACGCCAACGCGTAAGGAAGCAACTCTATAACACCAGTTTAAAACTCATTTTCTGCTCAGATTTGACGTAAAAAAGAAGCAAAAACATTTCCTTTCAGAGTGTGTTAAGAGATGAATAATTTTGTTCTGCCAGCACAAACCTGATTTGCTAAGTTAGCAGTTATCCAATCTCGCTTTAAAATCACTTGAAACTTGATTGCGCACTGGTTTCAAAGATGTAAACTGTCTCAGGAGAAAAGCACTATAAAAAGCAATGGCATTTGATCACGATATTTTTAAATGTTTTCACTTTATATTTCAAAGAAAAAGAACTAACTTACAAGCCTTACTTTATAGGTAAAAAACAGTTTGACACTTTTATCATCAACGTTTGAAACCGCAGCTAAATGAAAAAAAGTGATATTACTGGCACCTTTCAAAAGCAAGCAATGTTGCCTGTAAAGCTTACAAACCGTTGTACTCTTTTTAATCTTCAGATAGACCAACTACGACAACAACAGCTGTTCTTCCCGTCACTGTCGGCCCAGGTTTATATCAACAACCGAGAAGATTCAGCCCCAGTACAGACCCGTGTTACGATCGTTTGACGACGTCAATGTGCTCAGGACAGCCGGACCGAAACGCCACATACAAGGTTAAATGCTTTGCCTGGCGTTTGTCCCTGGTAAAAATAATTAAGAAATCCGGTTGCATGCCTAGAATGTTCCACTTAAGTCAGGTACCAAGTGGGTTTGTGTTTATCTTTCCTAGCTCTTGGTTCGAAATGGTAAAAGATTCGAATATGTAGGATTAAAACTGCCTATGAGCTGCAACCTGATCAGAAATACTTCACGCTACTCCATACCAAAAAGGGCTGTAATAAAAATTTGGAAAAATACACTCTGAAAAGTAGACTTGCACGAAATTACAATTAATTGCAACCAACAACTCTGCATATTTCTGGATTGTTCGTACTTCCATAACACATGTTCTCAACGGTAAGCTGAAACTACGCATCGTTGAAAGCTTCAGGCGTAATTATCTATTTTTTAGATTTACCTTAATTAACAAGGTCTGTGCGATGTTTAAATTTCCTTGTCGTTTAGTCGTCTACAGAGCATTCGCTATTTGACATTTTGTTAATTTGTGTGCGCGATGATGTAGACTCTTAAAAGGCTCAAAGCTGGTGGAAATTATAACTTAGAGATGGGGGAATACCTCTTAGCTGACCTGTCGAGTGCTGCCCAACTATCAAACAACCTGTTGTCAAAGTATTCTGTTTTGATCTCAGTGAACTCAATTCATTATGAAGGCAAAACAAGGAAGTTGTTTTCAAATTGGTAATATGTTGTAAAATGAACGATTATATCCAGGACTGCTGCTGTTTTGGAGGAAAAGTTTGGGGAGCTTCATGTTCGATGTGTCCGAGCAGCGGTTCTGCAGATTTACAATTCCTCTGCGAAGAATCTTTGCCACCCTCGCAATCAGTAGACGTCATCCAAGGTTAGTATAAAACCTCTGTTTATGGGAACTGGGTAGAGTTGTGCTGTTTTTACAACTTATATTTTCACACATTGTGTGTGTGTGTGTGCTTTTACAATTTATTTGGAGCGCACTTTTAAAGTTTGCACACATTTGGCTTTTATTCACTTTTACATTGCAGCATGGCCTTTAAAATGCACGTGACTGTTTCTTTTAATTGTTTTTGTAAAGAGCCATGGTCTTTGCTTTGCACGTATCAGCACGAACAAGTGAACGTCGTTTATGTTTTCTAGCAAGTGCAAAAACTAAGCGCTACTAAGCCATGTTAATCAGAAAGTACCCTCACCAGTTAGTTATGGATAGGGGTTCGCTCACAAAACTGTACGCTGACAAAACGATTGAAGTTGAACGTTATTTGAATTTGATCCAAATACTGTATTTAGAACATTAGTTCAAATTCCAGAACGGTTAAGCACGTGCTTTTACAATTCAAGGTACAAAAACATTTTCTGAAATGTAGTTGTGTTTTAGATTTGTCTTGTATATATATATCTTTTTAACTATAAACATTCTGCTGATCTTAACCGCATGTTTCAACAGCGTTTACACTTGGTATGCTATTTTTCAGCGTTTTACCAAGCGTTACAACGACTTGAAAGAATTCAAGTTTACAAGTTTTGCCAGACAATTTAAAATTTGTTTGAAGGTCGTGGTCGTGAATGCGGCATCGAGGGTGGGTGTGCAAACGGACTTTGCGTGAGGGTGCGAAACGGATACACTTGTAAATGCAACAGCGGATTCCGGCTCAACCCACACACGATGAAGTGCGAAGGTGAGCGCAAAAAACAACGAATAGAAGGAATAATCAAATGTCATTTGTCACTGGAACGCACACTGGGGCGTTCAAAAGAGGAGCTGACCGTCGCATTGCTCTGTTGAATGAGATTGCCAAAGCGTAGGCGCACAACGTGATTGTATCTTATTATATATCACCCTATAGGCTATTTTTTCCGATCTTGGGGTCCATAATAGATTGTGTGCAGGGGAGTGAAATTTGTTGTTAGTCTCCGCTTGAAGCTTTGCTGGAATCATTTGACACTGTATTAGACAAAAAAAACGTACATTCAGCGTAAAACGTCTTTGCACACAACTTTGTTTCGTAATAATAAGCTCAATACGCTTCATATTTTTGTAATATAGTTCTTGGAAAAATATGTCAGCTGTAGAGGCGCTTCCACTGTTTCATGGATGGGAAAACTTCAGCAGCATCGAATACAGGCATTGATTTTATTCTATAGACATCAACGAATGCTTCGAACACATTGCGGTATATCAACTGTGTATCAACGGTCGGTGTGTCAACACCCAAGGGTCGTTCTATTGCCATTGCATCAGAGGTTTCCGACCGTCACAAAACAATCCAACATTATGCATTCCTGCGTTTCCGGACAATGACTACGTGAACGACCGTCCGGGCCTTTGATTTCGTTTTTCGTTTTTGCGTTCATCTGCATGAGGTATTTCGAAGCTGGACTTTGAACACCGCAGTTGAATGATAGCAAGTGTATATGCCGTTCGTCTATGACTAATTTATGCAGGTGATATGCGTGGATGGTGAGAAGATCGCTTTGATTTTTCCATCTTGTCTTATAAATAACCGAAAATCTAATCGGAAAATTTCAAAGGCAACACCTCAGTATCAGTGAACATGACAAGAAGCAAAAAACAGCAGTTTTCTTTCGTTTTTTCATACCGTTGAGGTGGTGTTCGTCGGCCCTTGCAAGATTGTGGCACGTGTTTCCAGTATTGGATCTAAGTATTTGAGGACCCGAGGCAAAGATTTAGATGGGAGCCCTTTACAGAAGTAGAAACTCACGCCATTTGAAAAATAACAGCAAACACGAAACTGATATACATCGCGTTATACAGTATGTACACTTCATATCCTACTATTTGGCATTATACTTGCACGTAGAGCAATAATAACCTGCCGCATGTCACAAATCAGCCAAAAAGCTGCCTAAAACGCTACGAGCTTCTTCTGCTGCTCAACATAACCCTACCTACCCTTTCCTGCCAAGTTTCAAAGTGATTCTTGCAGCAAAAACAACTGCCAACCGGTCTTAACCACGGCAAACGAGATCAGACACTTTACATGTTAATCTACGTACTTATCAAGAGGGAAGGTCTACCATGGCACCACACGACTATGCGCTGTTTCAAGTACGTAGATCAACGTAGTTTGATGCTTCGCACGCAGGCCCGTAACCAGCTTGGGACACCAGGGGGGGCGAATAGTTTTCTGAGAGGGGCCCAAATTTTTAAACGTATGTGCAATAGTGTTAAGCTATTTGTCCAACACATTTTCCAATGGTGGACGAAAATTTTTTCATGGGGAGAAGCCCCCCTAGTTACGGGCCTCTGTGTGCGTAGAAGCAAGTGTTTAGAACTACGTGCTTGCACCGCAAGGGCTTGCAAATCCATCGCAGAGCTGTATTTTGCGAAACGTAATACATTAGTGATATGTAGGCTACAAACCTGAGAGGTTCTGAACATTCCTATGAAGTAGAATTTGGAAAGAAAACCTATATGTAAAGCACTAAATTAATCGACATTTTAAGGGGGACCCGAGGCAAGTGCTTCATTTGCCTCGCCCAAATCCACTACACCACTGCGTGTTTTTCATAACCAAACGCGAATATTCATGCCTAATTGGCCCACATACGTGAACGACTCTCTTTCGACTTGCAATCAAAATATATTCTCTTACTGCTTCAGTACCATCTGTAAACACGGTAACGCATAAAGTTGAATAAAACTTGTTTGACGTCGGAAAGAAACTTAGTAGCTTTACGTTTTGGTAAAGCTCATGAAATGTAAGAAATACAAGTGGAGGAAACCCAATTCAACGTTATGAAATGATGTGTCTTTATTAAGACGACTCAATGTATGGAGTTGATTGCATGTTTCGTTCCGTTCTTCGAAAGAGGTAATATTGCGCAGACTATGATTTCGTGCTTGCTCTTAGAAATGCAGCATGTGCATTAGCATGGAATTCCAGAAGATTTTGTATCGAATCCGCGTCGTGAAGAAATGCGTATTGCTTCTNTCAACTTTTTTTTATTTGGCTTCTAAAATATAGCGTGTCGCATACCTACAAAGGTGATTGAACTTCAAATAAAACAATCTTGTGCTTGCGAGCGTATTGAGTGGAATTGGCAGTGTGTGGCATCAGCATGCACAAAACTGATATAGCACATCAAACAAACAAACAAACATTTCCCATCATTCTGAATTTAGCACTTCGCTTTAAATGTAATCAATCATTTGCATACACGCTTTTCCTCCCCTTGACAAAAGTAACAAATTAATTAATTCCCGAGCGAATTAATTGATTAATTATTATCGATTATTTGGCCACAACTTACCAACCGCAAACGCTAGAAGGTCTAGAAATGCGAATTTTTTGACTAGTTTTTTTTTTAAAGGAAAGAACAAAGAAATTGCTTCTTGAATGTGTTTCTCAGGCCCCGGTGACGTAATCCAAAAAAACTTGACCTGCCCCAGTTTTGTTGTCACCCCAAAACAAGTTCAGACCCAAGAACTTCCTAATTTTTTAAAATCGGAACTACAAGACTTTCTGCATTTCACAGGGTTCAACAGCTCTCTAGTTCTGTCGGCTCAACCCTTTGGTTCTGCGGGACTTAGTGCGTTAACCCTTTCTTGCTAAGGAGTAGCCTGATACAGCAACACTAAAAGCATGAAACAGAAAAGCTTAAAATTATAATATTCTAGTGCAGAGTTTCCAATAAAAATTTATCATTCTTCGTCCAAAAACCATGTCCAGAAATCTGCAAAAAAACATCTCTAAATTTGCCAAACCAACACAAAAATTGAATTGCGCAGAAAAGGCCAAAAAACAAATTCAATTTCACGCAACTGGGCCTACCAACTTTTGCCTAATGTGACATATGCACGCAATGGCACCGGCACAAAACCAAATTGCTTGTGGCAGCATCACATTGCTTTCACCCTCCCACATCCTCAACAACCTGCACTGAATCGTTCACAACCCAATACAACACCATAAAGAGAAAAGAACAATGACATCAATCGCCTGTCAGAGCAAATCATTAATTTCATGAAAGCTATTATCCGGCTCCGGTAAAAACTGACAACTTACTCCTGCGAAGATTGAGTGGCGTGTGTTTCGACCACGAATACACACTGACTCTATGGTTTTAACTCTGTGTCGTGAAATGATGTTCTATGCAGTCACTAGCTTTTGGGGAAATTGCCATTTACGCGTTGCTCTCGAGTCGCCAGAGAAACACGCACTCTGCGCTGTTCCCACTCGCCTCCCCAGATGCATGACGGGCGCAACGTGGAGCTCATTGCGAATTATTTGAATGGTCTCCTTTGCCTAAAACCCAAACGCGGTCCTTGGTCACGCGCGCGACGACCAATAATGCTCTTGTTTTTTTGCGCATTTCACGTAGAGGCGAGCGGAGTCACATATTTCAGACTCCGACTCGGCTCCTGGTTTTTGTTTAAAGACTCCTGCTCTGACTTTAAAATATTTGAAAACATCTACCCCGACTGCTGCTAATACACCGAAATTTTCCAAGTAACTAATATCAAATGTACATCTTTAGGTACCAAGAGTTCTAAACGCAGTTCCAAAATTTTAACCGTTGTAACACTGGTTTGAACTTGCAATCATTAGTCAGATATCTGAAAATTACTGTAATTGAGCTTTCATTTTCAATCTTCACAAAAGACCGATTTGAAATTGGCACGGTCAGCAGTTGATCCCGTTTTATGCTCATAGCTTCGATTATTCGAACCTGTTTAATGCACTGCTATCCACGAATTTTTCTACAGCTTAGCTGAAGCTTTCAACAGCAATGAACACCTGAAGCGATAGCAGAAAACGAAGGTTTAATTAAAATGATAAGTTTTGACACAAGTCCAGACCGAAATCAGGCACCATCGTTCCAATTAAATAGTTAAAATATTTGAAATCCAAGTCAGGAAGTTAAACAAATGTTTTAAGAGAGTCAGACACAAATACTTCCAACACAAGTTTGCACACTAAGAGGCATCATATACACTTACAGATTCTATTCCCGTTAAAGCTCAGTTGTCCGACTTCAGTCATGATTGCTTCTGATATGGGGCCTGATCACTGCGTCCGAACTGAGGAGCAAAACGTTCTTATTCTCTTTCAGTCGCTTTGACAAAATATTCTGACTGATTGACGATAAAGATCGTCATTGTTTCACCAAGGTTGTCAGACACTTACGAGAACAGACAAAGCTTTCACGACATACAATAATTTGAGTTTCCGATCTTGATCACTGCGCAGTGGTGTTTCACGGTGGTCATAATTTTATCCCTTATCTTCATCGCATCTTTCACAATAGGGTGTCTAACAGAAGTAATCTCGGATCCGAGTCGACTCCGGCAGGATTCTGCGATTTTTTCGGATCTGGAGTCAAAAAATTTTGAAAAACCGGACCCGGAGTCGCTTTATTTTCGGTAGTGGCGGAAGTCTGCATGGTCAAGGAAAAAAATTGAGGCAAGATTTGATTTTGATTGTAGAGATGTTTTTCGGAGTTTGAACAAGTGTCTGATTCTCAACTTTGGTGAAACTTCGGAGCCCAATCCGGATTTGAAATTTTAGAACAGGAGAGGAGTTGGAGTTTGAAAGTGCAACACCGGCCACCTCTGGTGTCGGGCGAACATATGCCCAGCAACCTTCGTGGCCTGGCGTTCACCGCCGAAACACCTCAATATTTTGGGGGTGACTCCAACCGAATGCACTCCTTTTTTTCATTGGACTTCGCTTGAAAGTAACCCAAGACGGACAGTGCAGGAAACAACAAAGCTTTGAAACTCGTAGCGACACAAGCTGCAAGACATCCGGATTGCAACATGATTTTGTGCCTATCAAACTGTGATGCTTAACTAACAAGACTACTCTCAAAACAGCACTTACAGCAGATTCCGGACGCATTGCGATTGACAAACGCTTGTTGGTCAGCACCAGTTAGTTCTCACATTTCCAGAACGTTCGCTAATATCATTAAATTACCATTTCAAACTTCAGCTGTATTTTTACGGTTGTCAAGATTTTACCACAAAAGTTTACCACAGTATTCCAAGAACACAAGAAATTGACCGTTGAATTACTCAGCCCTGTTGCACCGCAATGAACCTCTTAACTACCCGGTTGGGATACTACTTAAACGCGAAACAGGCTGGCTTTTATAGTAGCGAAACAGCTTTCAACCGGCAAACTAAGCAAATCCATTCAAGGTTGTAACCGTAAGCTTTACATCATTGTTTATTACATTGCACTGTGGAAAAGCCAAAGGAGTAAATATGAAGAACTGCTAAAAATCGTTATCAGCAGAGCTACGTGTATTCTTGGTGGTGATCATGAAATACCCAATAGATTGCTTACAAATATTTACTCATAGCAATAAGTAAAACGAGCTTCAGAACACGCAGAACATCTGAATAAATGACTGTAGAAACCTGATAACATCACGATGTAATGTATAGCACCTACATTCAGGGGCGTACCGAGGTTAGATGGCGCCCGGAGCAAGACAAGTTCGGCGCCCCCCAGTGGTTCGGCACACGGGGCATTGCGCCCCTTGCCCCCCTCGACACGTCCCTGCCTACATAAAAAGAACCACGTGAAATTCACAAAAATCTAGGGTGTGCTTCATGTACATTTGTATCTACCAACAATATACAACGCTACAACAAAAATCAACACACGGTTTTTCCATCATTGCACGAACGGCGGATTAAAAGCGACGACCAACTGTTTAACGAAAAAAACGGCATCAGTGATAACTTTTTCAATTTTACAGGCCAATGTACCCTGTACAGTATACCCATTACGCAGCTTAGTTTCAACTTAAAGAAAACCTTGTGTTTTAAGAAGTATCAACAGTCACCAACAAAAGAAAAAAACTTTTTTTACATTTCTTCAATGTTTTATATGACAGTCTTAGCATAAGGGGAACGTTAAAATGTATTACGAAATGCAAAAATTGTATCGACATTAACTGATGCTTACGCTGATATCTTCAAATATCACCGCTTTTAGATGGCCGTCAAATAAAACTACCGTTTTGAAATGGGTCCATCGCTTTGTAGAACATGCCTTTCAGCAATACGACCAATGAAAAAAGCTTGAAAGGCTCGCCATGCGACAAGGCCAGTTCTCCAGTCTCACAGGTGAAACCTTCATTGCAAACCGATTTTTAAAGTGACACTTTTAATGACTATAAAGTTTCATAGTTAAGTGCAAAAGATAAGAGAAAAACTTAGATAACTGACCAGTTTTTCTCTGTCACATGACGTCACCGCGATGTTTGCATCAGTTTCCGAAGAATGCCAAACCCACCCCCAACCGTTGTTTTCAAATCGATTGGAGATGCATTTTTGTTTTGAAAGTTCAATCAGCAACTTCATAATTAATAAACATCCCATTTCAAGTCGTATTCGAACCTCGCAATTTGCCTAACACTACTAATTTGTTGCCATCTTTCCAAATATATTCTTTGATCTGAGCCAACATGTTAACCTTAATGCGTAAGTAGCTAATTCAGCTCACCGGCGCTAAATTCACTGCACTGAATCATAACAAGAGAAACCTCGTCCTCAAGTCACGCCACAACCGACCAACGCAGACAGTAATTCCAGGCATGCAAGCAGCGCAATCTGTAACTATTCACAGCCTGTGGTTGGCTTTAACACTATCACTTTATCGCCATGTCTTGAAATAAGAATACATGCGTAGCAGAACACAGAGCAGAAGTAATTGGTGAGCGAAGGTTGCTAGAAATATACTTTGAAGGACCCGAGTAAAATATTTCGAACGAAGACAAGCCTCAAGTAACAGGTCAAACCTTTTAAGCCTACTCAAGCATATACACATACAGTGTGAACTTTTCGCTCCATTCAAAATTCACGCTATTAGCGGCTTGCCGTTCGTGACGCATTGCTCCCAAACAACAAAATTTGTTGGTTCTGTCTTTTTTATAGCCGAAAATGTTTGCAATAGTTTGCTTCGCCCCAAGCGGGCTTGAAAACAGCGCGAACACTCACATCCCTGGCCCTGTGATGAAAAAGCGGTTTGCGTGACTTGCCGGTGGAAGAGTGTGAGGTCACTGCACACCTGAATCGCCAAGCAAAGCGTCGTTGCCAGATGTCCGAATGGTCTCGTTTAGCTTTTGATCTGTCGATTTTTCCTCCGCTCGCTGTAGCGAACTGTGCGGCGACGTCCCGACCGTCGCACTCCCGTCCAGCTCGTCCGGCTCGTAATGGTCCGCAATAGTGAACTCCACAACTTTGCTGGGCAGAAAATCGCTCAGTTTCTCGTTCGCCGTCTTTGCGCTCACGGCGCCCGCGCTGTCCTTCAAGTTCTCGAACGACGAAGCGAGGGAACCATACATGTTGGCGACGGCCCGGTGCTGCAGTAGCAACTGAACGCACGCGTTCATGTGCGGCACGACGTCGTCCACAAACGCGAGGCAGAATCGCGCGAAGACCTTCTTTTCCGACTCGCTCATCGCCGGTTCCTCCGACTGATAGAAAGCCAGGATTGCATCGGTGACGCTGTCGATCGAGCTCGACAAGATCCTGGGCATTTTGACAGCCATCGAAAGCGGACAGCATAGCCTAATGTTGTTGAAGCTCGTCAAAATCCCATTGAGATACACAGCGAGAGGAGGGAAGTCGAGAAGACCAATGGGCGGCTGCGGCGTCGTCGCGCCTACGGACACGCCCACCGACATCGATTCGCCGCTGACCGCGGCTTTGCTCGACGATATCGCCGTGGCGATCAAACAGTACGAGGCCATGCTTTGTTCAAATTCAGCCGTAGCTTCCCGGACCGCTTTCGCGAAAGCGTCCGCGACGAACTGCTCAAAGATAGGTATCAGCAAGCAGCGAAAGTCAGCGCCCACTCTGCTGAACGACTGGCCGAAGTACATGCATTGACCGAGCACCGAGTCGAGCCGAGTGCCGACGCCCACGTCCAAGCACCGTTCCAGCACTTTGATGAAGATATTGATGCGGTGCATGAGCCAACAATGAAAAACGGAGGATTCGAAAGGCGAATTCTCGGAAATGCTTCCCTCTCCTCCGTACATGACGGTCGAATCGTCCGAAAAAATCGCTCTGTACTGCGTGACAATGTCGAAAAGATGAACCCGGCACACTTCGATCGTGCGGGTGATCAGCTCGTAAGCGTCGTTTTCGCTGCTGCAGTCGGGGATGGTGGAAAGAATGTTTTCGAGCCAAGTATTTCTCGCCTGAAGGAATTTCAATCTTAGCTCCGTCTCTGTGAAGCACTCCAACCTGCGCAGGAAGCCGACGATGCGCAAACAGGCAGGCAGCTGAATCGTCGTTCTGAGCTGACCCAGCAACTGATCCAGCATAAGTTGGGCAGACTGCTGAATGTCCTTTACAATTCCAGCAACTACTGGTATTTCGGCGATGAACGACTTTTTCGCCAAACGCTTTACATAAAACAACAGCTCCAGTGCGTCCTCGTAGTACTGGTTCCTAACGCAAGTGTCCATGAGCTGTGGAATTTCAAGAATTTCCAGGATTTCAGTGTGGCGCACGAGCGTCAAAGAGTTAGCGTGCCTCACCGTATTTATATCAGCCGCTTCCTTAAGAAAAGCCTGTCCGTGCTCAGAAACTTTGGGNAGTTTTTCTATCATGCTTTGNAGTTTATCTTCCACAATGCTGAAATCTTGAAAGATATCTTTTGAACACTCCGCTGTTCTTATGAATGTTTTGTAGTTATGAAAAGCCAGATCAAGGGTTTGCTCAAGAACACTAGCCTTATTGTCTCGCAAGCATTCTGGTTCTTGGTTCAGTTTTTGAATCCCATATGAACACAGCTTGGACAAATAAAAAGTGAAATCAGGATTAGCTCTCTGATCTTCTGAAAAACTTTCCTTGAAAATAGATGAAAGGACACTTTCATCATCAATGTCAATTGATGATGGATAATTTTCTTCCATGTTTTTTCACCAAAACAGGGTGAAATGCCACCAGGTAAGTTACACTGCAAAATTGCCCAGAAATGGAATATAATTGAACAAACTGCAAGATTGCCTGGAAATAAAATATATTTGTAATATTGCTACATAGCAATACTTCATCCTCAATACAGCCAAAAAAGTGTTTAGTTAATTACTACATGCTTGAAAGACAAACTATTACGAAAGAAATATTTGTCAAATCTGACGACCACCATTCATCAAAAACAAATGTGAACTTCACCATGATGCATTTTGAAAAATACAGATCACATTAGGTAAACATAAAACAGAAAAAGTAATCTGACATAACTATACATTTTAACACCTCATGTCCAAAAAGAGGCACATATGTAGCAACCAAACCAAGCAAGGGCATCCCACTTAGAAACATAGTGAGTTTTGCCAGAAGTACCTGAATGCAAGTTATCCATGTTAACTAGTAAAAAATATCTGAACTTGATAATATTCTAATGATACTTTTTATATGATGCTCAGCCACCAAAGTTGGCATGTTTCATCAAAACAAACTGTCACACACTGCAAATTTATATGTTTCCCAATCACTATCAACAAAGTGCTGCACTGCACTTTGCTTGCACTTACATTATTTTGCCTCAAAGGTATGGCTTTTTCTATTCCTGGGCATAATTGCGTTGGTGATGACAGTGTAATGGTCATGGCATGTGCTTATAACTACAGCTCACATATTTTCTCTAATTCTATAAGCTTTAGCATCTATTTCCAAAGTCTTGCTTTGGTGTTTCAACTTTTCACCTGTAAGATTTTGTTTGCAATTTACAGGACTGAAGATGCATAGTTGATGTGAAATCAATTTCCAAGTAAAACAGTTAGTGAGCAGCTTTAGCTACTTTGTCACTTAAATGAAAATATGTGCATTCAGAATCCTTACAGTGTCAATGTAAGCACAGCATGATGGTCAGATTCCTTGAAAACCCTCCTTTACTTAGTTTAGGTTAATCTATATAAAAATAAAATATAAAGAAATTACATAGGTGATGTAAGTAAAGTGCTCAAAAACAAAGTTTATTCAATCAGACAATATGTAAACAAATAGTTGGCATTAGATTCCCACACCTTATTCAGAATTGCAATTTTTGTTTAGTTTCAAAATACAAATTAAGTAAACTAATTTATTCAAGGTTACATTAGGATTTAACTAACAGAGCTATGTCAGTTACACTGAAGTAGGGTAATGCAATTTCAATTAAAAAAAAGCTAAACCCTAACCTTAAACACGAACACTAAACCTTAACCCTACATAATAACCCCAAACCTAAAGTCTAACCTGAAATCTAAACCTGTGTCTGCTTTTCAAAAGTTTTGAAGAATGTACAGCAATAGTGATTCCACAACTTTTCACATGCAATCTTGTGTGGAAATATCTAAAGTGCCTTGGGCACTATCACAAAAACCAATACAACAAAGATGTGACTTGCAACTCCCTGCACAGCAGCACTAATCACGTCCCATTCGATTTTTTTGACAATGGCGTGAACGTCTCCAACTCAGTTTTACATCTGTCACAAAACTAGACACAAGATACAGTTTTTCAGTCCTTAGAAACTGAAAACCAGATACCATCGTTTAGACACTACCTTTCAATGCCTTCAGAACTTCTTCACTTCAGATTTGACACACACTAATAGGCATGATATTATAAGCTTAAACCATGGGTCTTAAACTCAAATTGCTCTGAGGGCCAAATGAGGACTTATAAAGTAAACCGAAGGCAGCATTATAATGCTGACGCAACAATGGCAGTACCTGAACCTTGTTAGAAACAGCATTTACATCTTATTCCCTGCGAAAGATGTCATACAAGCAAATCATTTCCAGCCACCTCTCTATATTTGTTTGAAAAGAACTTGCTCACTCGCCAGCCAAGCACTTTTAAACACTGCTGAATAAACTACTGCAAACAGCATAAATGTTAATTATTTGAAAATTCCCAAAGAGCATCGCAGGTCATCACATGTGGCCTGTGTGTTTGAGATCCCTAGCTTAAAAATTCTTCTCTGTGTAGTTTCAATAAATAAGCATTTAGCTTTCAGGCCAGGGGTCTCACCATGCAGGCCACATGTGGCCCACAATGGTGTTTTTGCAGCCTACTTTGCTGCTTGGGAATTTTCATATAACCAGTTTTTCATATAACATTTAAGATTATTTAGTTTATTCACCAGTGTTTAAAAGTGCTCAGTAAGCAAGTGAACAAGTTCCTTTTACGTGAACGCTCATAACTCATGATACCTTTAGCAGGAAATAAGATTAAGCTGTTTCTAATAAGGTTCAGGTACCGCTATTGTTGCATCAGTATCATAGTGTGGCAGTCGGGTAAATTGTAAGTCCTTATTCGGCCCTCAGAGCAATTTGAGCTTGAGCCCCTGTATTAGGCAGTGTCTAAACCAGGCCTACAAAAATGGTATCAGTAGTCTTCCATCTCAACAACATGGAAGCTAAACATGTCAACCACAACAAGAAAATCTATACCTCGAGCCACTTCGCAAAAAGTTGACATCACGCATCGCACTTTTGAGGTGGCTTGCTGGCTGGGGTGCCGGAGCAACAACATTGCAAACAGCCACCCTAGCCCAGGTCCATTCAACAACAAAGTAGCCTACGATGTTCCTGTCTGGTGTTGCAATAGTCACACCCGCCTCATTGACCTTATCATCAACAACGCCTAGCAAATTGTGACTGGATGCCTGCATCCTACACCAGCAGACAACCTTCTTATCTTCGCAGGTACCCAACCTGCTGAGCTTCGTCACAAAGGAGCAACACTGTCTCTAGCAAGCCATGTCATAGAGCCTGGACATCTTCACACAGCGCTCACCTGTCTGAGTCAGAATGCACGGCATGTCAAATCGAGACACCCATTTGTATCCGCCGCACAACAACTCAACAGTTCAACTAACAACAAAAGTGGAACATGCACTTGCAGACTTGTTCCACTCAAGAAAAAAGACAATGGCATTAGGCCAGTAGGTGTAGGTGAATGCCTATGACGAATCATTGGTAAAACAATCACAGGACTCTTAAAGGAAGACATCATCCGTGTAGTGGAAACACTGCAGACATGTGCGGGACTGGAATCAGGCATAGAAGCAGCAACACATGCTGTGAGGAAAAGTTATAAAGAGGGAGGCAGTTAATGCCTACTGTTAGTAGAATAGATGCAGACAATGTATTTAACAAGCTCAACAGAAAAGTCAGCCTAGAAAACATCAAAATACTGTGTCCCCCAATTTCCGCATACCTACACAACAGCTACAACATACCCACCATGCTATATCTGGGAAATGGGGTGGGGACCACATACTGTCACAGGAGGGTGTGACACAAGGGGACAATGCAGCAATGGCAATGTATGCCTTATCCACACGATCACTGATACAAACACTGAGCAATAAAACTGCAAATGATGAAGTGAAACAGGTATGGTACATGCGGACAATAGCTCTGCAGTTGGATCACTGGCAGGCACAAGGAAATGGTGGGAATACCTGAAGGCCAAGGAGCCAGACTTTGGGTACTACCCAAAACCTGCAAAGACCATCCTCATAATAAAACACAATAGTCTAAAAGCAGTGCTTCTCAACCCTAGGGTCACCAGGGGTTGCCATTTGATTTGGTTGGGTCGCCAACTGCAGTAGTTTACATCTATAATAATTAAATCATTTGTATTGTGACTTGATGTTGGTTGTTGCTTGTGGCATACCTTTCTGATATATTTTCTCAGCTGAATATCATGTATCAATCTTTGCAAGGACCAAATATAATGCTGGTCGACGTACTATCTGAAAAACCGCTTGCTTTTAAAGAAAAGTTGAAGGTGTGGAAGAGAAAGATAGTCTCAGAAAACAGCATCATTTCCTGTTTTTAATCTGTTTCTGGAAGATATGGATGAGGTGTGCTGTTTTCGTTATCAAAAAGCATTTGGCTTCATTGATATAAGAATTTGATTTGATTATCCCCAAAATACCAAAAGAAATGGAATGGGTGCGCAATCCAGTTGCTTTTGATGTTGATACATTTCCAGAAAGTTTCCAAACTATTCATGGATTTTAAGAGGAATTTATTGACATTCAGTGCAACAGTTCATTGAGGAATGCCTTTAAGAAAACCTTGGTCAATTTTTGACAAAAATTAAAAATGAAAANAATATTGTTGGTATGCACGCAGTAAAAGCTCTGTTGCCATTTGTTACTACCTGCTTGTGTGATGGTGGGTTTTCTGTGCTTGCACAGATCAAAACAAAGATGGGGAACTCTCTTGAGCCTAAAGACGACATGAGATTGGCTCTGAGCAAGATTGTTCCAAATTTTGACAAAGTTGTGGAAACAATACAAAATCAGGGCTCACATCGAATAAATTCGAACTGTAGTCATAACTATGTTTACGCCTTTGTTAAACTGTCTTGTGTTTAGTTCATTTGTTATGCTTGCAAAAAAATGCATGAAAAAGACTGGGTTGCCAAAGCTTTGCTATCTATTTACCCTTAATATTTGGGTCGCTACAAAAAAAGGTTGAGAAGCACTGGTCTAATGCAATCCGCACAAAAATTCATCAAAAAGCAGGGAATCAAAATCCCAGACCACGGTGAATGCTACCTTGGAATGGATCAGCAATTGGGACAAAATCATTCAAGGAACAACACACTAAAAACAAGGTTGAGGGCTGGGTAAAGACCATCAGTTGCTTTCAAAGCATGCACAAGTTGATCCTCAAGCAGCATACTCAGCGTTCACCATAAAGGATTATGCTCCAGATGGACCCATTTCCAAAGAACAGTGCACACCAGATTTGAGTGAATTATTCGAACCACTGGAAAATGCTATCAGAGATCAATTGATTCTTGCCCTCATTGGATGAGAGGTGAGGCAGAAAGACAAATACTAGCTCTTCCTCTCCGGCACGGTGGGCTAGGTTTGATTGATCCTTGGGAAACTGCCAAGGCAGAATACAAACACTCTACTCAGATCACTGATAAACTAACTGCCAAAATCTGCACTTAAAAACTCAATCTTGAGTACAACCCCTCAGCTCAGCTATATACCACACACACGAAAAACCCTAACAGAATACGACAAAAGAACAGAAAATGCCAAAGCAGCAGTGATGAACTATCGAAGGAGCTGATCCCTGAGTCACAATAGCTCATAAAAGGAGCAATGGAAAAAGGGGTCTTTTTGGCTGTCAACCTTGCCAATCAAAGCGATTGGATATGCACTAAACAAACAAGAATTCACAGATGCCGTCTGCATGACATATGGATGGACTCCATGGAAGGAGAGGGAAAGGCATACCCACTCACTACTAGTCACTGTGCTTGTGCCTGTGGAGAGACAAACAAAAAAACTCTGTGGATCACAGTGTTGCAACCAGTGGCCCAACCATATGGACAAGTACGTACGGACTGGAACCAGGGCTGTATAATAATAGACTGCTCATTGAGCTTTCCGGCTGGGTACAAACCGTTCACATGTTCACACAGCGTTTTACGTAACACGTGACTCAATATTCACGCCGTTCGTTGAATGCGTTTGCGTTTTTCTTCTCGTCTTTC
>JGI24159J19872_10002712_pt1 | contig 21383 bp, 9 predicted proteins | sample Ectturendosymbi4_FD_19872 | JGI IMG/M metagenome (IMG submission 19872) | reverse complement strand
TCTTGTTCCCAGAAAAATTTGTTTTAAAAATATAATAAAAACAAAAATCGTGCCCCCCTAAAAATGTATTTTGCCCCTCCAAACCTCAAAACCTGGCTACGGACCTGCTAGAACATCCAACCCTCGAAAATGTTTCGTTTCACGAAATTGATATGGACTGAGCAAACACTTTAGGGGAGGCGATAGCTCAGTGGTAAAGTGTCCGCCTCTCAATTGGAAGGTTGGGTGTTCGATCCATAGCCACTGAGTGAATCGCCGGAGCGCTCCTTGGGCAAGAGCGCTCACCTCAACCGTCCCGGCGAAAAACAATTTTCAGGCTTCGGCCTGCCGCCAATTGCCGTCACCAAAATCAAGTTTAAAAAAAGCACGATTACGACTAAACCTACTGTTGCGAATATTTCCTAGTTGGAAACCTAAACCGGCTGACAAGAAAGAAACAGTTGAAGTCTTTGCGTAAACGGAACAAAAGATTTAGCCGAATGCGAAACGCAGAAATATTTCTTGAGTGAGTCAATTGCGCTAAAAATGAGTTGAAGCATGCGAGAATGCCAACAATTTTTTGTCCAACCCATTTTAATCAAGTTTGTTTTTATGAAATGTTGTTTAAATCTGCAATCAGTAATTTGAAGCTACGGTTATTATCACTTTTCTTTTAAACATGGAGCGCATTTTATGAAGATATATTTGAAAAACTTCAACGCGCTCCAAAAGAATATACAAAATTGAGCGAAAAATTATAAGCAACAAAATCAAGAAAGAGGGTCACAACGTATTTTCCCAATGACTCGCCAACAGTTCTAAAAACAATCACTGTGCACGAGCAAATGCTTGACCCATGGAGCAGAAATAACGGAATGGAGGCTGCCGGCCACTAGTGGCAATTACAAAGTGAGAATATTGAAACTATTATTTCTTTCTTTAAGAGAAACTATTCGTGATTTGATCAAAATGAAAAAATTGGCAGGATGGATAATTATCGAAGTAATTGCTTTCGAAGTGCGTAGATTTGAGATTTTGTGTGTAAGCAATTTTATATAATGCAGCCTCCAACATAAAAATGAACTAGGTTAATTGACCCTAGAATTTGGAGGCAGTTGCAATGTTTGAGGAGTAAAAATGAACCCCAAACTGGTTTAGCAAAACTCTTGTTTGAAAGACAACCTTCAAAATTACCAATCGTGCAGGTCTGATTTCAAAGGAACATTTACTTTTCCTTCTGTACAAAAATCTTAGTGTTCAAATAAGATTAGCACTGGGACTTGAAAGTTCAACTAAAAGTAAAACATTTTGATAAGAAAAGGCTTAGCCTTGCTGTTCACATTTTCTTGCCACGGAAAGCAACAACTGATGTGTTGGACGTTCCAATCTCATGCTGTGAAACAAACTTTTGCAATAATACAAAAAAGATTGTGAAAGCCATAACAAGACGTTGTACGCTAGTGGTCTAGGAGCACAACACCGCAGAATGGTTGGGGAAAAATTACCAACAATTCCTTCCTGATGCTTGTTTGACAATAACATTTCAAAAACAAGGTACAAGCTTAACCTAAATCATACACGGTGAACGAAGATTGAAAAGAATCAATTAAAGACATTCATTGTGTTCTGCTTCCTTGACATTCACAAAGTTGGAAAAATCATTTGCAAAATTTATGAAAAACGTCGTTGGTGGTAGGGAGGTGCCAAATGAGTACATTTTATTATTGGTGACTTGCATAAGAAATTGCGACTTTTCCGAAAGTTTGTTTTTTGCACTTGTAGAAAGTCTGAACGTTTGATGGATGCTAGCCACGACTATTGTACAAAAACATTGGTGTGGAAAAGTTACGTAAAATGTAATTTCCTTAAGCTTGCACGAACTAAGTTTGTGCAAACCTGGTCCTGGTCCTGGTTTGTGTGAACCATGAAATTGCGAGAAAGTATTGGTGTGCTCAATCGCTTTCGGACCAAAACATTGTGACGACTTTTTCCGACAGTTATTTTACTGTTTGAGTACAATAAAATTTTTTCCGTGATTTACGTTCGTTCGTTGGCTAAGGCTATCATGCTTGTCGGTAATTTTTCCACAAGCGCTTGCACCTCTTCGAATGCAATAAATGTAGTTTTGATCTTACGGCGTATTTTGTATCACTTTAAACAGAGACAGGCGACTCTCCAGCCTCTTGCAGTACAATGGACCCTTTTTGCCGATCGCCGGCCTCTCCTCCGCTGGTGCGACCGTCAAGGGCGTCGCCCCCAGATGTGACTCCCAAGCCTCGACCACGGAGTGTGGCAATACCTTCCCCGTCTGTTGATACGAATGCATGCACTTTAGGAAATACCAATAATACCAGGAGTTTGCAGCTGGATTTAAGTACTTCTCCGTACACTCAACGACAGGTTCCAGGCCTGGCGGCTAGACATAATGCTACAATGCCCAATCTGAGTGTCGTGTATGAAGACAAGGCGATGGACTATGACGCTGTGTACGTAGAAATGGGAAGAGTGAGGGAAAATGAGTCTTTCATGGTGGATTTTGATTATTTGAGTCGATCAGAGCACGAGCTTTCGGTAAGAAAGGGTGAAGTCCTGACCCTAATCACCCCTTGTGATGAGCATGGAAATGCTGAGTGGTGGATGATGGCAAACCGTAGAGGTTGTCATGGATACGTTCCTGCCAGTTACATGTCAAGGGTAGAATGTTTGTGACAGGGTTTTGGAACGCTATGCAATAAATTTTGTGGATATTGAATCCAAGTTCTGGCACTGTCTGCGCAGTAACAGTTAGCAATATTCATGACTCGTGCAATAAGTTTTCTACGAGTTGCTGCGCAGAGTAACAGCTAACCAGCACTGCAGCCTTTCGAACAGTTTACTTATGTATACGTCTTACAGTATTTTGTTGTGTATAATTTTGATTAATAACAGCACAAAATAAGAAGCTTTGCCATGCTGAGGGAGCTTACGGGTCTATTAAACCTACACCTACAGTGAGTGGCAATCAACCATTTGTTTTTTATCTTGTTCTCTTTTTTTGCTTTAAACATTTGCTTTTTGTCAAAGCTGAAACATCTGCCACATTATAACCACAGCCCCTTGAAGAAGGATACCCAGAAATGCAGACATCCTGGTAGGCACCGAATGCCTTCGCAAAATTTAAGGGGAAATCCCAGGCAACAGTAGGGCAAAAAGTCATTGCAAACTAAGTAAAATGTTTGTTTTGCAATGTTGCGCATCTGCATAGCAGTTGGATACTTTACCTTCGTGAGAAAATACTACAAGACTGCAGATAATGCTGTGCTTGTTATGTCGACCTCGTCCGCACAGAAATACAGCTATTTACGTATTTTTATGTTATCGCTACAGTTGCAGGTTCTGCGCCTGCGCCGGTACCTACGCTTTGTAAGCGATTGTTTAATGTTACAACCAACAACCGGTTATTCAAAGTTGCCACCGGTAACACTCATGAAAAAGAGAGACCGTTTTGCCTTTAGGAATTAAAGTTAACTACATGCGCAAATCGCAATTTTTCACAAAACGCAACAATCTTCATGTTACTGCACTGCATAAATATTTTATCTTGAAACCATTATTTGGCATTTTTGCCTGACGCAAAAACCGAAAGTTTTTCGATTTGCGCCGCTGCCGCACGCACGAAAAAGCTATTGCAAAGTCATGTGCATTGTTTCGCTCACGTACGCACAATGTCTTGGAAACACTGCTGTCAAACGTTCATCACGGCTACATGCTGTTTAGAATGCCACGTGCAAGTTCTTGAATTGTTGTTTTGGAAGCATTTTTCATTGTATTTTGTTGTGATGCGAGCATCACCGTATGTGTTTTCGCCTGAGCAATCATCATGATTTTCGAGGTGATTCCAACCGTAGCGCAGGTGAATTGCTGCCCGGCGGTCGTGCGGTGCAATTTCTTTCGCTTGAACGCGCAGATATCTTTGTTTTATGTCATGTGCCGTCAGTTAATAGCTGTCGCTTTGCATTCAGTATGAAGAAATTAAAATTGACTATCAAACGAGTCGGCTGCTGTCTCAAGATTCTTGAGTGGAACAGGGAAAGAGCATTTTGTTTGTAACGTACCATAAGCCAGCTATAATGCAGAGTTTCACAGAAGTAAAAGAGAGCAAGGAACAAAACATTCGTGTTTGAATCGATAGAATGCTGAAGAAGTATCTTCGTTGACAAGAAACGGTGCCAACGAAATACCAGTCGTTTTGAAATCATGTGTTTCTACAGTTTACAGCAGCATATTCATGATAATTTCTTGGGCAACGCTCAATCCAACTTCATCCTTAAACTTCCTCCTTTACGCATGCGAATGGTGGTCCGTTTGCTCCATGTAAAAACTTAGTTGTTTTAAAAAATCACTGTAAAAATATTTTTTCACGAAAAAGTTTGTAGTTTCGAGAAAATATTTTATTTGACAAATTTCTTGAAATCGAAAAAAGTATTCTTTTCCCAAATAAATATTTCGCAAAACAAGTTTTGTAATAGAAAGTTTCATGACAAATTTTTTCTCGGTACTGCGACCAACTCCACCAAAGAAATATTTCCCAACGAAGTTTGCGAAGAAATCATGTTATAAATGCATATGCTGCATATTCATTTTACCGCAGTTTTTCTCTAATAAATCGTAGCGTACCTTCGTTCTTCAACTGTAGATCGCTTTGCATTCTCTCAAAGAAGTCCAATGTCTTTCATTCTTTCATAATAACCTTGGTTGAAGTCGATTTCAAATTGTGGCTGTTGTCATGGTGAGCGGAATTACAAAACGCAGGTCAAGATCCGACACGGCGGTTTTGCATTCCCCGCCTTGCAGCTAGATTTAGTAAGGGGTGTAGTGCTAAAAAAGTTTGGAAACACACACAAAACCTAGCCATTTTCAACAGAACTTCAAACTCATTTTTAAACCAGTGTTTAAATGAAGTGCTCACTTTCATTACACCACAAAAGAAAACGTGAAAAAAGTGTCAGAACGCCTTGCCACACATTCCTGCCCCACTACACCCCTGGAGTTAGGCTAAGTGCGGTGGATAGACATCATAGGTGCAGGGTGGAATACTAGACCATAAGCATCAAAAAATATCATCATGATTTATATTTGTATCAGCGCTTGTAGCAGACCTTGTTGCACAGTTTTTTAAGGTTCTCGTGTGGCAGCTATCCAGTGCTACGACTGACAAATTTATAGCCTCGTATCTAGTTCTGGGAGCAACCATCATTGTTATGCAACTTCAACAGAACTCTTGCTGTTGAGGTTCGTAAAACTCTTAGCTATTGCTACGTTGCAGGATGCATTGATCTGCTCTGTTTTGATGCACTATCGTGCAAAATTCATTTGAATAACACAATTTCCGTTAGATGGCCGAATTTGAAAACATTTTAACAGAAACAAAAATTCAGCAAAGCTGAAATGCTTTTCCAGTTGCACATAACTATTGTAATTTACCGCAACAATTCAAGCGTCGGCAAAGATCAGGTTGTTCGTGTCAAAAGTTATCATATTTTTAACTGTGACGTCACAGCACATCAACTCCTGGAAAGAGCCCGCCGTCGAGTTATTTACCTCGGTGCAAATCAGCGCCTAATGGCTGGGCGGATCGAAAAGTCATAATCTTCACTTCTGGCACCATTTCGCGCGAATGATTGAAATTGTTCGCCGTCGCTCTGGGTCACGATCCATTAATGGTTTAAAACTAATTAGCGCAGATTAGCGCCTCGTCACTTCCACATACTTAGCGCGCGCTTCGATCGGGCCTCGAATGACGAGCCGCCATTATTGCGTTGCATTAATGTCGCGTCTAATGCGTCGCGCGGTTGCTCGAAAATTAAAGAGTAATTCGCAGCAAAATGCCGGGCCCGGGCTTTGTCGCTATCTGATAAACAAGTTGCACCCGGGAGGACAGCTATCGTTAAGTGCCCGTGATTCGGGTTCAGGATAATGCATCGAGGTGTCAAATGAAAAAAAGTCCAGCCTTCCAGGTTCTCAAACAGCATTCCCCGGTGGATGCGTTGATGGGGTAACATTCTGCGCTTTCTGCTCGAATGCACATCCTAACATGCATCTTGGCAATCGGAGGAATCATTGCGGAGGTGGCGAGATATAGTGTCTTAATCGATCACAAATAAGGGCGGCTTCAAACCTAATGGGTGCTAAACGAGGTGGAAAAACAAGACGTTCCGTTTATCGTCAGCATCTGTCGGTTTATTTGGGAAAAAACTCTTCAGCGCTGGTAGGGAAAATTGTCGTTTTTCATCTTTTTCATTTTTTGCTTTAAGAATCTGCAAAAGGGACAAAGATGGTTGAAATTTAAAATGGCTTCAGCGCCTTAAACACCAATAAAGTCTTCAATGTCGTTAGATTAATTCCACGTTTCTGTTGCATAAAAGGAACTTGAGAGATTTGATAAATGAAAGTTGTTATTTCGAAGCAAAACACTCTTTGCGGCTAAGATAACGACAGACCCGTAACCAGGGGGCGCAGGGAGGGAGAAGCCCCCCTAGAAAAATTTTAGCCCCCCCTGGAAAAATGTGTCGGGCATAGTTTAAAACTATTGGACATAGTTTAAAAAATTTGGGCCCCTCTCAGAAAACTCTTCGCCCCTGCTGGTGCCCCAAGCTGGTTGGGGCCTGGATGACGATGCTGAAAATACCCCCAATCGAAGTCAAAATTTCTCTGCGCTAACTTTTTATGATTATTCATCTTCTTTCAAGAGTCCAAGACAAAGTTTTCTTTGTTGGCAAAAAGTTGTCAAGTTTTACTAATCGCGTAAAAAAGAAGTAAAAAACGGGTTAAATTCAATATCGTTAAAGGCCTTCGAGCGATAAAGTCTTGAAATTAAGGTTGAATTAGAGAAAAAATCCATTATTAGAATCATTTAGAAACTCACTCCTTTTCAATATTTACACGTGTCCACCCATACTGGTGGAGTCGGACCCAACGGACTGACTAAAAGTTCTTGTCTGATTTGACAGAGTTCATGGACTCGGGCCTGGGAATAATTGTTGTAGACTTTAATTTCCCAAAGTATACGTCCGTTCTTCTGCGTGGGCTGCATGTGATAAAAGTAGAGAAACAAAGTTTGCTCAGTGCATAAAAATGGTTTTAGTTTTCCTGGCAGTCGAAGCGCGTGCTTGCTTCTGAAATTCCTGTATTTACGTTAAAATCTGAACATATCTATTGCAAAATGAAAATTAATACTTGCCTACGACATCGTAGCAAAATGCTGTGATCTGAAAACTACTAACAAACAAGCGTGGTCTAACTATGGGTGTGAGACGATTTTAAAAAATCCAAAACTCCTTATTTCAAGCAAAGATTCAACCATGTGTAAAAGTTTACTTTCGATACGCACTGCGATTGAAAAAGATAAGGAATCGTTTTCCAAGAAAAAAATATAATTGAAAGAAAAGTATAAGGATGAATTCCTGCTCGCCACCAGGTAAGTGCTTGTCGAAAGTTACGGTTGTAGAAATTGCTGCTTCAAGCGTAGGTTTAACGTCTTTTCCTCCCCGAGAACAATTTTTCCAGTCACGGTTCAGCGCTGTTATAAAACACTCAATAAAATCGTTAACTCTTAACAGGAGGCTGATGATCGTCAGCCATTAAAAGCTTTACAGAGTAGGCATTCGTTCCATATATGCTCATCAATAATTAAACAACAAATCGGTCGGAGTTTCGTTCTCAGCAATGTCCAATAGGACAAGCAGTGTTCGTGCGTAAAAAAAACTGCAAGCAACAGGCGCTCTTTCTAGTTAATATGTTTTTCAGAATAAACACCTCTCGTGACTGGAAAACGTCTCTGTGGAGTGAATAAAAGCCTGATACCTCCGTACTGCAAAATAGCCAGAAAAACAAAACCTTTGCTCTTGAAAGCAGGATCAGTTTCCAGTTGTTTTTATCGTTCAAAATGCCATAGATTGACTAAACGGGCATTTCTTCGAAAGTTATGCAACAAATCTTTACGATACCCTCAATGCAAAATATTTGTTGAGCTGCAAAAGACAAGATTACCTTTTCATTCATTATCTAGTTTTCATTTCAGTGTACACTCTAAGGAGAGGCTGCGCGTCTGCATTTTGTGCATATAATTACACCATTCCTTGAGCCAGTCAGAAGGCCTAATAAGATCATTTCGCACCACACCAATCGGCTAGTTTCGCATTAAAGCTGCGGGGTGTGTTTATTTTAAAATCTCAAGGGATCGGTCAAAGCTTTGACACTACACACCAATGTTTCGCTGGCTTGTGCTGCGGTTACAACAGTTAAATTAAATCGTATCTGCCGAGAAACCAAGAACTGCAAATATGTTTCTAGTTACCAACCACCGCGCTTGCAACGCCAGGTTTTTGTATTCTGCGCTGCAACGTTTTTCAAAAATAAATTTTTTCAAATTTGCAAGGTATGATTGACAAGTTGTGCTTTCACAAAAAGTACAGTGTTTGTTACAACAAAAAAAGGTTGTGGTATAACATATCCTCACATATTTTTTATCTGAATTTTTCCAATTATATATTTTTCCGTGGCGTCCAGCCCTGTCCAATATCTCTTATCGGCAACGTAAACTGCTTAAAATTATTGGGAGAAAAAACAATTCACTTTTGTAACCGTGGCTGGTACAGGGTATCATGAGCAAACCTCATAAGACCCACAAGTAACAGTCACATTCAAGAAAAATCCTTCTGCAGCCATCAAACGTTTAGAATCATCCCAAGTCGTTCTCTAAACCGTTTTTATGCAACTCAAGAGTAAAATCAATACAAATTATGAAATTGTGCTTGTTAAATACATAACTAGCTCTCACTTACCCTACAGTACATTTTTCCAAGCCGAAATTAACTCCGAAGCTCAAGCTTCTGGTGGTACAGCACCTGCACTTGCAATATTCTGGTTTAAAGGTTTTTGTTTTAACTTTTTCATATGAATCATGCGATTATCCCCTAGTGGTTAGAGTGCAATTGTACCTCGTTTTGCGCAGAATTGCATTTAATTTTGTTTCATTTTGTTCGAAAGGAAAGTAGATTAAAAATTCAAACTAACTTATTCATATAAAGCAGATAATTCCTTTTCTTTAAAAGAGTTAAGGATGACTTCCCAAGTTCTCTGAACATAGAATTATACTCTTGATAGTATCCATGTTAAACGTTAGGGAAACCTGACTTCACTGAGTCTAACTTCAAGAGTTTCGACCACAACTTTGCTACAATTCGTTGTGTTTTTCAAAAGTGCATAGTCTAATTTAGTATAACTTCAAATGTAGTGTAACATATTACAAAGTTTTAAAATCTTACGATAGCTGAAATGTCGATGGCGCCTCCTGTCGTACGAAACAACTGGCATGCACTCTGGCTTCAGAACTTTTGAGGTCTAATTGAATGAATTCCTGAAACATTGAAACGTAAAACTAAACTTCTTTCACTGATTCGTTGCTTTGAAAATATCTCTTCTACAAATATTGATTCTTAAAACCTGATGCATTGTATGAAATATAAGACACGATTGGCTATTCAGAAAGAATTATCTCAATTTTTTCTGCTTTCTCCGCTTAATTCATTTCTTAAACATGCCGGGTTACCTGCCTGGAGTATCCAAGAACGAGCTTTGCGTTGTAAAACAGAGCTTTGACAATCTGGTGCTAAAAGCAATGAATTAAACGTAGATATGCATGACAGGACTTACTAATAAAACAGAAATTTTTCTAATCCCCACTTTTCTTCAGAACTTTCAATTTTTATCACAATGTTTCAAAATTTTGTACACCACCCAATTACCCCAGTTATGCCAATCCATGAGCGATGTTGGGCCATTTCCAAAGGCAGATTCTTCTTTTGTGAATAACACGCGGATTCCCGACTGGCGAATACCGAAAATATAATTTGATACAGTATGAAGGAAATCTCGACAGCAAATCAACTGCAATAATGATTTCAGTGAATGATGCAAATCCCGTTTGAAAGTTCAGACCGTGCCCAGAGGTACTGTACGTGAATCACTGTCGGGAAGAATTGTATTTTTTAAACCTCTCTCGCGCCAGACAATGCTATTCTTTTTGCCTTGATCGTTTTTTGATATCCAAACCCAGGTGAATCCCAAGCAAGAGATGTTTGTTCAAATTAAGCCATTCGGAGATTTTAAATGCTGACGTCACCGCAGGGTGTCTTTGCTGCAGAAAAACATGTGAATCTGTTTCACGAAGTTGTAAAAGAAGCTTTGAAACAAGGATTTTAGTGCATCCCAGGATGTCTTGAATATTACGCCAGAGTTTTTGAGGGTAAACTGAGATTGCCCAAAATGAATATCCTCCCGGAAACAAAGCTGGAAAAAGTTGGATCTGTTACACAGCAATTTAATTAAAACATGTATTAAGCGATGAATAATTCAGTAAACTTTGGAACACAGAACGCACATTTGAAGCAGTAAAAAGTTCGCGGTGTGCTGCGACACAAAATGAACATGCTTTCAACGAAACCCACAACTGAATATGCAATAAAACTGCGTAAGGAACTGCACGGGACACCAATGAACGTAATAATGTACTTCGCACACACGCATCCATCCGGGACACCGTCTACGCACGTGACAAGTACATTCCCAAGAGTAGGAAAGCGCAGAAGGCCGGAGATGATGCCGCGTATCAGCGAAGGATAGTTTGTGATGCGCATCATATTGACTCTTGTGGTTGTTAAGATTGCCTATCGAAATTCAGGCAGATTTCTTTTGTTGTCAATCGATGCGTTTTTCTTCATTCATTTCTGCAAAAACTTTATTCAAAGCACCCGATGGCATTGTAGTTGCTGAGTAAATTCCCGAACGTAAAATGATTACCTTTCACCATGTGTTGTTCTCACATGTTATGCAGTGGTGCAGAACTTTTCGGAAGGATTTTGGCTGTGAGAAGTTAAATCTTACCATGTACTTGAAAGGTAAGAACGTCGCATCTGTTCGAACTTACAGCAAAGACAAAACCGATGCTGCCTGTCATGAAATACATTGCACTTTGGCATAGCAACATTTTGCATGCAAAAGATGTTTTACTGCCTGTGTTCACGTGAGGAGCTGAGAGGATACAGCACTTTCGCCACTTCCAGCAGGAAGATTGTAGTTTTAAAAACAAGTTAGGAACTACTGACTGTTATTGTTTGATTTCCAGACGCTGAAGGTATTTCTCGGTCCAACTCAAACGAGCCGCCTTTCTCCGACCGCAGACCACTGATTGAAAGTCCGCGAACTCTTTGCGGTGAGTAATTCAGCGGGTCGGCCGCTTCTTCGCTTGCCGGGGCGCCGCTCGAAGAAGCCGATGCTGCAACTGCTGCTATCATTGCTCTCGGATAGCATGAAAAAGCAGATTTTAAGCCTCTGCTGATGTCCCCTTCTGTTGGAGTCAGGCCTACCTGGGGCCATCTGAGCGGGGGTCTGTAGCTGGCCAAGCTAAAGTGGGGTATGCTCGGGTATTGTCCAAATCTGCTTGCGAAAGGAGAATGATTGAAATGGGGCGAGTGCAGGGTCGGATAAGGTGTTCGTCTGTGGGGAGGGGGGTGCAGTTGCGGCTGATGCGGCAAAGATGGAAATGGATTTCTGGAGCCAGCGGAACGGATGCCAAGACCAATCCCTTCGGCCTCGGACGCCAGCTGCCGCTTCCATTTGTTGCGACGGTTTTGAAACCAAATCTTAATCTGCAAAAGTCAAACGATCAAGCAACAATTATTCAACAGAGATGCGCTTCAAGGCAACGCTTTTTGAATAAAATGTCAAAATTATCTGCACGCTTGAATACTCGTTGCTGTAATATCATTGCTTTCGCAATGCAATGAGCATTCAAGGAATGAAGAAAGAGGAAAAAAAAATTTAGCAGTTCTCGGACGCGAGACAGTTTCAAATTTAAAAGGTATCAAGCAATGCTGCGTGCACTAAAGGGAAGTTGATCATCATTTTCAAAGCATTAACTGACCGCAAAGCAATTTTCAGATGGATTGACGCCAGCCAGGGCTATGGTAGATAGCTGTTGTTGCAAACCTTGCTGGAATCAATGAATAAGTGGATGAATGAATAAATAAATAAGTCAATCAATGAATCAATCAATAAATAAAGGATTGCTGATTTTTTAACTCATTTAATTAGTTACTTAAGAACAATAATGAGTCTAAGGACCTCAGATTTTTCATAGATTAAAGATTAAAACCATTAATGCGGGTGTGCGCTTACACCGCAAAGTGGTTGTCTGTCCAAGATCGAAATGTTGAAGATGTCCTGATAGCAAATTGACTTGGCCACCAGCTATCTGAACTGACAACGAGGGCCCGTACTCTGGGTTTGGCAATTTCAAAGTTAGCTTCCACTTCGAACTGTTTCAACAGGTGAAGGATTGTCTACAGGCCCTATATCATAAACTAGTTTCTCATCCATTCACCATAGTAGATACATTTAGAAACACTAAACTGTGCCTGTAGTGGATTGTTGTATTTTTGACAAGCTGCTTATAGTTTAGAATAGTGGTTTTCGACCTTTTTTGTACCGCGGCCCATTATAGCAACCCGCTATAACCCATCGACCCCCATCTAAAACTCAAATAAAGCAAATGTAATACAGCTGTACATAAGATATCTGCTCGCGACCCCTCCAAAAATGGTTCACGACCCTTCTGGGGTCGCGAACCGCAGGCTGAAAACCCACTGGTTTAGAAGCTCAGTTTGTTGCTGGAAAGGCTCTTTCCACAAGCACAAGAATTTTTTTGGGCAGTTTTAAAAGCTCCCGATACTGTATCCTTCCCATAGAAAACACCTCGTAGTTTGAATGACAAACGCTTTTATTGCAATTCTAATAAAACGAGCATTTACTGCACCAAGAGGAAGAGGACAATGATCACATTGCCACTGATCACAGAATAATACTTGCAACGCATTTGCTTTTAAGAGGCAATCAGTGATTTTGAAGGCTTAACTTCAACAAAGTTGTTGGTAGTTTTGCAAAACGAATATCCTGAAAAGCATCTTGACTTAACTAAAGTTGAAATTACTCTTGTAATTCCTTGCAGTAAATATTCTATTTCGTCAATGAAAAGTAATTGATATAAAATAGAAATACATTTGTAAGTATTTTGTGTTTCCAACGTTCTTCAAAGGAGTAGGTAGTGGACCCAATTTCGACTCACTTTCGTTACAAACCAATTACCGTTGTAATGACACACAACTTTTTAGATTTAGACGCTTTAAGCACTTCTGTAGTTTGCAGCCTGTGCTGCAAAGCCGTACTGTCATGGTGGGTTAAAAAAGATGGACGAAACGCAACGCGATTACAAGCATTTGATCTGCCTAACGCTGAAGCGTTGGAAAAATGATTATGAATTGAAATAGTCAATTTCTAGTGATGTGGCAAAAGTGTAGATGTAGACCAGTGTTTTTCAACCTTCTTGCTGCAACGGAATCTTCCGCAAATGTTTGCGTTCTTCACGGAACCCTATGTAATCATCCAAGTGTCTATATTGCTGCAACCGTGTAGAACTGCGGTTGCCTCCCTGGTAATTTCGGTCTGTTTCGGCGGAACCCCGTTGAAAAACACTGGTGTGGACAGTGGCAAGAAGCAAGTTTGGCGCCCCCACTTTCGAACTTGAGGTCTTTCGGAAGCAAATTTACTGTATTGAAGAAAATGCTTGTGACATCGTTGGGACTTTTCGGCACCCCCCGCAGTCATTCGGCGCCCCCACAATGCTTCGACGCCCCCACAGTGATTCGGCGCGAGTAATTGTGCCCCCCTTGCCCCCCTCGTTACCCCCTTGTGTACTTTGTTAAGATCTTAGTGTCTGATTCCTAGCTGTGAAAGGTTCTTTTCTCTAAGCAGTGATCTATCGCAGTATCTTTGAGAAGCGCTTATAGCGCAGGCAAATCTTTTTTAAGACAGATCAGAAAACATCACTGAATGAATTATTCACCTGCAAAACATTTTTAACTTACACTATCTGAGATTCGACATGTGTTTTAAGATGGTGCATGACAACATGCCAATGATGACAAGTAACAATCACTTCTATTTGCTACATTTTAAATAAAGTAACAGCCGGCGTCCCTTGAATTAACTACTGCAAGGCAGTGAAGCCTCGAATTCTTGCTCGGGCAATTTACGCATTTCTGTAGAGCGCCAGGGAAGTCACTTTTCTTTAAGCGGTCATTACTGCCAGTGCTAAGCTAATACACGATTTAGTAGCTTGCCCACCATTTTGGAGTTTTTCGTCACAATGTTTCCTTCGTCATAATTGAGCAAAAGTTTCACAAACACTTGGAAATTACCTGAGTCTCCGTGAGGTTCAATGTCGCAGCAAGACTTGCTCTTTCGGAGCTGCTGAGGTACCTCTTTACTTCAAACGTTGACTCGAGTTGGAAGATCTGATGGCGCGAAAAGACCGTTCGCGTTTTTTTCTTACGCGGTTCGGCGTAATTCGATGGCGTGTCAGCGCACTGACCCGACTGGTCGTCTGCGTCATTGCCACCATCGTCGGAAACGCTTTGCGCTCTCACGCAAGAATTGGGGGAGGAGCTGGGCGCCGGCAATGACGAGTCATTTTCAGTTGGAAGACAGTGGCCGGAGTTATCTTCGCAGTTTTGTTTTTCAAGAACATCTGCATCATTTCCTTGCGGTACAATTTCCTCTGCTGCGGAGCCCGGGTTGGCTGCAGTTTGTTTTGCGCCGTTCCCTTTTCCCGCAGACGTGCACCATTCCTCACCAGTGCTGGATTTGTCCCGAAGGTTTCTTGAATAGGGCTCATTACCAATTTGCTTACCTGCGACAAAAAGGAGAAATTAACATGCAAACTAATATTTTTCCAGCGGAAGTGCTTGTAAAAGTTATGTAGGAGAAAAACAGGTCAAATGGTTCAACATACTTTTAAGTTCATATCAAGAAATCTTCAGAAAATCACATCAGTCTGCCTTAGTCAACAGTTTCTAGGGGATCAATATACGTTTCAGTGGCTTTAACAGCACTTTAGATGAATCTTTAGTTGTTCACTAAGTTCTTAGGACTTGTATCAACAGACAATCTTTCCACAGAAAAGGTTCTTAACTGAGGGCCACGTCTCCCCAGCGGTGCGTCAAGAAATTTCCAGGGGGGAGCGAGCCCTCACGTGCTCTGCAACATGGATAGTTTTTGAACAGGAAAATGTTCCGTCCAATTGACTTTTCAAAGCCGTGAGGCTTGAAACAAAGGACAATTACCTAATGGAAGTGTTGTAGAGAAAAGGTCAAGAACCACTGGTTTACAGCATTAGTTTTTACCGTTTGTGATCCAGGAATCCCTTGAAAGACTGCATTGAAACACATCTCCGGACACGTCATGGAAATGCCATGATATGTCATGGTAATAGCCTAAAAAGTGATTTCGCAAGGGTGATAATTAGTTTACTTTGCAGAGAGCCATTATTCACAGCATGATTCTATGGCAGATACAACTTCGAAGAGTCTCTTAAGATCCTATAAATATCATCATTCCACTCGAAGTTTTGCTCATTCATTTTTGCGAAAAAAATTCGAAGCATCCTACGTACATTTTGAGGAGAATTCACGATTCGCAGAACCTGATTTTGGTAAAATTGACTTGCGGCGAAAAAATGCATCACGCTGTCGCACTGATCCGCACGTTGATTACAGGATGTCGCTCTTCACAATCCACAGCCAAAGGCCGCAGCAACACATTCCGGGCTTCTTCAATTTTCTGTTCTATGCAAGCGGAGTTGACGCTGTTAACGCTGGTGTCTGGATGTGTTTTCGTGCATGTTTGATTGTGCAATGCAGGTGTTGCCATCTGGGGCGCCGTTATGACGTTGCAAGGGCATCGCGAGCTTATATCCAGCTCAAATCCTTATATCCAGCTCAAATCCTTATATCCAGCTCAAATCCTTATATCCAGCTCAAATCCTTATATCCAGCTCAAATCCTTATATCCAGCTCAAATCCATAGGCGGAGCCAGGAGATGGCTCAGGGGCCCATGTCCCCCAAAATTTTTAGAATATCCAGTGATTTTCTGCTTTGAGAGGCGGTATCCAAACAAAATACTGTTGCTGGCCTATAATAAAAAATTTTGGTCCCCGAAATTTTTTGGCCACCTCCAAAGATTTTGGACTGGCTACGCACTTCTTAGATTCATTTTGCACTTCTTAGGAGGTCTCCGGATTTTAATTCCATTTGCTACTCATACTTGTGCGAAGCTGGCTTTTTCGCTGTTGCGCTAATGAAACAACTATCGCTCGAACGAAAGGGTCGAAAAAGAAATGCGCTCAAGCTAATGAATCGCATCAAGTAACAATCCGTGAATAGTTCCTTGGGTAATGCGTCTTTTGATTTTATGCATAGGATTAGTGCGTCGGGAGTTCATGCAAGTTGGGAACCACTGGTGTAATGGGTGGTTTGTAACAAAAACGAGGAGTCTGCGACCCCTTTGTTTATCCAAAAATTGCCATTTTACAGTAACTGCGGCACAACTACGAACTTGTATATTCTGCTAAAGCAGAACACATGAAGCCTTTGAAATATCTCATGCAGCAAAGACATGTAATTCCAGTCCATTGTTTTTAGGCTAAACTATATACTGCCGTTCGGTCCTCGGCTATACTTGCTGCGAAGCATATGTCAATGACGATAGTGATGTCACAATGACGAATCCAAGCTAGTTCTGCTTTGCGAGGTCAGCACCGTTGATGAACTACGTATTTTTAAAGACATAAAAGTATGACTTTTTGATGTTTAATATTTGGATTTTGATACCGACAAGGATAAAAAAGAACCGAAAGAACTTTTTTCAAAGTTTTTGTTGAAAAACAGGCTTGTTTGGTCTTGTGACTATGATGTATAGCTTTTTGAGAATTCCACTGGTAAGAATTCTAGCTGTTTGAATCGCCATCAACAAAAGTGCAAGTAGGCTCTATCGACCATGTTAAAAATCGAGTCCACTCTACACCGCTCATGTTTTGACTCTCTCTTTGACTCGCCGTCGGCTGCTCTGTATTACTGTACTGGTTCATGTATTGTTTCTACAGCATGGTCATTGCGATTGGGTGAAGGTGGTTGCAAAGGACCAACCTAGTTCGGCAAGGTGGCGGTGGACTAATAAAAAAGGCCGAGCGTAAGACTGCAGCAGATCGAAATCCTTAGCTATCGGTCACTACAACGGCACAATTCATTGCGGGCCTGACATAAAAAGACTGACACACAGTCCGCGTTGTTAGCAATGTAAAAAGGACTCTTAACCTCAACCTAAATGTCTCATTTTCGCAATTCGTTTGGGTGAATCACTCGCTTCTCCCTGCTCGTTACATACCGCACCACACACCCAACCAGATGTGTTTACTGGTCGTCAAAAACGTCATGCACAGCAGTATTTCCATTAAGAAATCGGTTGAGTTGAAACTTTTCGCTCAGGCCATAAACAGACTGCGCAAATAAACGATAAACCGAAAGTCAGGCGCAGTCTTCGAAAATGTCACTTTTGATCGTTTCCACATGATATCTTCGAGGCGAACGGTTTCGCGAATGAAAATGCAGTTATACGGCGTATGAACAATTTTCGACTCAACTTACTTTTGATCGGAGCTGGTCATGCGAATAATTGAAGCCACTTACTAGCCGAAAATTGTATTTAAGCCGGTTGTTTTAAGCCTTTTCAACGTAATTCCTTTTGCAACATGCAATGTTGCTTACCATAATGATACTTGGATAAGTGGACAATTTCGGAATTTAGAAAATCAGATTTTACGCCGGCATTAGTTTTACAATCTGCGTTTGCCAGTTCGTCGTTAACGTAGTATTCCGGGTCTATTTCAAAGACCAGGTAGAGGCCTTTTACAGGCTGATCATCCTGTAATCCTCCTGAACAGCGTTAATCAAGCCCAGCTTCAGCAAAGGATCATAGGAATGGCTGCGCAGTTTGCCCGCGTCACCAGCCCGTTCCCGGCAATTTCACACTATCAAACACACTCCAATTGACCGGCTGATTGCCTCAGGTAATTGATTCACTTAAGTGTAATGAAAAGTCGTTTAAGCTTCACGCGTTCCTGGCGCGCAAGCGTCAGTCTGGCACAAGAGAAACTCTCTCCGAATTTCTTGACCCGTGACGGGGTGTCACGTGGCTGGTCACTTGTGCAAATGGTCGAGTATTTGGACAGTTGTTCGCACCTCGGCGATGACGCTTCTCCTTCGCCAGACTTTGCTACTCGGAAGCATTGCGTCAACAATGCGCCGCATACAAGAGCACTAGTAGCTGTGCGAAACGGTTGCTTCTTGTTGTCACTCGCACCACAAAGGTAGAATGTGTCAAGCAGGGAATTACCGAAGAAATAACCGCACGTTTCGTTGGCAGCTTTCTACGCTCGAATTTCAGACAAAACCTGAAGAAGCAATAATACCATTTTTCTGAAACAAGTGATCTCGTAACTGTGCTATTTTCATTAGGTTGGGGGTTTGTTGTTTCGTTGTTTGTGTCCCACACAGCCTGTTACAACAGTAGACGATTCCTCCCACGGAACCGCAACCATTTTGCCAACCACCTGGTACTTCGTCACAAAGAATAGTGAGACCGCTGTTACCTCAAAGATGCGCAACTGCGAAAACTCGAGGGTGCCACCAGACCATCTGCCTGGTGAAATCTCATTCTCGCGCACTTGCAACATTCCAAATTCAATTTCAGATATATATTGCATAGCCCTTTCACCACGCTTCACTGTTTGTGCGTCTGCATGGTTGCGCAATTGCACACGTATAAAAACAAACATTTGCTCAGTGTAACATTTTCTTGAAGGGAACACTGAGTAAGACCTCATTTTGAATGTTCGACGATGGTTACCGGTGTTTTCAAGTTTTTTTCCCATTCAAATTTTGTCATGTTGCTATTTTCCAATAACAATTGTAGGTCCGCGAAAAAAATGGTTAAAAAATTTTACGAAAAATCGGTTTGAGGCGAGAAAAAATTGTCACCAGCCATTTAACGTTTAATGAATTTTGGCATTGCAAAAAAAGAAGTGATATAAGAGTGGAAACCTCATCCTATTTGCCAACTCTCACAAGTGCTAGAACGAAAAATTTTTAGAGCACGTTGATTGATTTATTCGAACTACGTTTAATCTTCATTCGCATTGAATAAACCAAATTGCGAAAAAGTTTAACCGGAAAATCTTTCTCTGCATGTTATACCAGAGAAGTTACCTGGAACTTTTCCATATCTTTACCAGCAAAACAAAAAGTTCATTGCGTTATTACCCGACGTTACGCAAATAGCTCGTGTCAAATAAAGCAAGCAACAATGACTATTTATTTGCTTGTGCGAAAAGCCACCAGATTTCATGGGATTTGCTGGGGCTAAAAATTAGAAAAACTTTATGTGATCTTTTAATGGTGCTCAGATGAAAACCCCGTGCAAAAGCGGTGTAACAGAACAAAAGCCGTGGCTGCACGTGGTGATGACGTCACTTGGTGAATCATCAATGTTATTTAAACGTACCTGTAAAATCTTTACTAAAATCAAAGCAACGGTTGTTTTGCTGTTGTTTGATAAAGGAGCGCAGCCAATGTGACGCAATTGGATGAGTAAAAATCGGTAGAAGCAAAACAACTTTAACAATATAATGAGTGGGCAACGTTGCCTTAATGCCTGAAAATATAAAACGGTGTCGATTGAAAAAAATATGTATTGATGCGTAATACATGGGACAAAAAGTACTTTTTGTAAACTCTAATTTTAGAAGAACTAGCATTTATTGTGGAAATGAAGTGGCATCGTTATACTCCCTGACAGCACACCATGTGTGTTGGTTCCAGCAACACACGTGGTGCTGAAAAAACTTGACGGTATTGAGGATTTCACTGTAGGATCGATGATTAGGCAGTTGGAAAAGAACACCTCACGAAAAAAGGAAACAAAAGCCAAATCCGATTGTCTTGTCAATTTTTGATTCAATGAATTGCCTTGCTGCAGGTATATTTTTATCACAATGATAACCGTATTGACATCTGTACATGCATTTCAGCGATTATATTTTCAAACTCTGGTTTACACAGTTCAGGATGAGTAAAACGTCTTCGCTTAATTGCAGCTGGTGCGTTGGATTTAAACAGGAAGAGTTTTTTTCAGCTAAAGCTCTACTGTGGTTTGCAAAGCGTCGCGTCAGTTGCGACTTTTAGCGTGATTATATTGTGATTGAAAGCACTTATCGGGGGGCACATGTCAGTGTTATGCGTTTGTATTGTTATAATTGCCATCGCGTTTTGTTCTCACTGTGCGCCAAATAAAACAAAGGTTCTGGAACAAAACACAAACATACAAATTTTGCATTGTGCTTTGCTCTGCAGTTGGATTTATCATTAATTAGGAAAAGAGCTTTTAAATTTTCATGAACGTTTAGAAACTCGAGGATTAAACTACAGAAAAAGGGAGTACATTTACGTGACTGACGATTGTTACACTACTCCATTTTCCGCTCGGTGTCCCACTGTCAAGTTGCCGTGCCGTTGAAATGCATGAAGTTTGCAAATACGACAGGAACTGGACACAATTTAAGGCTAAGCGGGTGTAAACGTAACCTTGAGTTTCAGGTGAATCCACCTCCAGCTGAGAATTGCCTTTTCGTCTTAATCCAACTTTGCTTCTTTTTCTGTGATTGGACTCAGTGTGTTGCTTTGCCAAATATCTGGGCACGTCGTTGCAAAAAGAGGACTAGGTTTGCGCTCCAAGACTGTTGGCAATTTCGTGCGATGTTGTTACCTGTGTATCGTCAATACGAAAACCTCCGATGCTCACCGAACGCCTTGCTTTATTCTTTCCAACCTTGGAGATACTTGACGAAACTTACAGTAAGCAATTTCTCTATCTAAAGGGTCAAACCATGGTTAGGTCGGTTAATGACCACGCAGTCGATGTTAGACGTTTATTAAATTTACGAACGAATGATGAAAATATAAACTGCGCGGCACTCAGTGGCGTGCAGAGGTCTAGTGATGCCCGGGGCGACTGCTTGATTGGATGCCCCCCTACCAAATTCTAGCATTGAGCAGTGGCGCACGCCTATGGTGGCCATTGTTACTGGATATACCGCTGTTTATGACGTCACAATATGACGTCCTATTCAAGTTTGTAAACCAATGTTTTGGTGAAGTTTGTTGACACAACATGTATATTCAGGGACGCCAGAGCAGCGGTAGGGCAGGGGGAGCAGTAAAAATATTGAGGGCAATAGAAACTTACAAAAAAACAAAAAAATCGTTACTAATTATGTTTGTTTCTGTTCATCAACAATGTTGACCTCAAGAATAATGACAGAAATTACAGAAAATCATTCTGAATTATCTGGGTGCCCGAATAGCTGCAATAAATTTATTTCAAGCCGATCTTGATAAACCATGAAATTACCTATGAT
>JGI24159J19872_10002711_pt1 | contig 21386 bp, 9 predicted proteins | sample Ectturendosymbi4_FD_19872 | JGI IMG/M metagenome (IMG submission 19872) | reverse complement strand
AACTTATTAGTGAGGTACGAAAGAAAACAAGGCAAAATAGAAAAAAAAACAAAAGGTGTACTTCATGCCGAAAAGCATAGAATGTGCACACAAGCATAGAATGTGCACACTGAGGCAACAACTCTCTATCAATTGGAGTTATTGCTATTCCTCTAGAAGAGCCACACAACTATGTCGGCGATCCGCAATTCGCCCACCGTTGGTTTGAACCTCCGTGCCGTACCGCTAGCAGCAGTTACTGTCTCGCTGCGTTACCTGCCAAGATGTCTGCGTTCAAANGTTGCATGCGCCAAAACGCCTGTCATCGTAACTTGAAGGGNATCTTCGAAGGTTTGTTGCCATGTTATTGTTACGCAACAAAGGCCAATAGCAGAAAAATTCGCAACTTAATGCCTCTNCAGGCAAAGAAGCGGACATGAGTGAACTGCAAGCTCATAACTGCATGTTACCAAAACAGTGAACCTGACTTTTGTCCAGTGTGAGTGTCATATCGGCAAACAAACTGTCATTGCAAGCATGGGCGTCGGAAGGGGGGCAGGCCTGGATTTTGAAATTATTAGCAAAAAAACGTTGATTTTTTAATCACGACGGGTAAAAACCAAATTTCACCACTTTTGCCCCCCTCCCGGAAAAAAATTTGGGAAAATCCCCTACTGCCCCCCCCCTGGAAAAAAATCTTCCGACGCCCATGATTGCAAGAATTGATCCAAATAATCGGAATTAAATTCCTGATTTCACGTTTTCGAGAAATTTTTGCTTCTTAGTCCCAATTTCCAGGAAAGGGCAAGTGCCCGTTTTGCCCCCCTGCGGACGCCCATGATCCCACCGATAGGTTGGAAAATCTTTTTTCTCTTGAAATGAAACAAAAAGCAAGAGTGTGAAAGAAAGACCCAACAAAGCTCGAGGTATATAACAAACCGTAGACAAAAATCAATCCAAAAGCACAAGAGATTTATCCAATGTCAATAAATCACCTGAAGTCATTTGAAAAGGTTCTACATCAGGGGTCGGCAACCTTTAGCTAACTGTGTACCCATTCAAGGTTTCAAAACATTCAGTGTGCCAACATCATGCGTTTTTTTGTACAAGTCAAGGGCAATATGTCTTCTGAGCTCATCATGACAAAAGTGATATGTAAACCTTGGAGCTCCTGCGGTTGCGTGCCGTTGAAATTTGCTTGGTATGCCAAGTGTGGCACGCGTGCCGTAGGTTGTCGACCTTTGTTCTACATTGTTATCAGTCCCGTCGCCACGGGGGACTTTGATGGGCTAAGCCCTCAAAGAAAATTTCAATCCCCCCAAATTGAAATGACAAACACTATAAATCAGGTTTTTTGCAAGTTTTAGGATGTCAAGTCCCCCTGCACAACCGTAGAGCCTCCTATTGAAGATTTTCTGCCGACGGTTCTGATTGTTATACTTCAAAGAGACAGATCCACGGGTGCGATCGCCCTCCTAAAACCTACGAAAGTAGCCTTATTCACCATAATTTTGTGCAATTCGGAAAACAACATTCGCGGTTTAAGGCCATTTCATCGTCAGTTGTTTTGTCGCAACAGTGTTGTGAAGCATACCTCATTTGTTTTGCAGTGGCGAAGCTGCTATGAGACTTGACTACCAAATGTTACTGAGATTTCCCCCCTACGCTTACTGGCTGGATCCACCCCTGATACTTCAATATCACGTTCTACCACGCCTAGCGTACTTNCAATCGTCCAGTAGNGGGCAGTGAGTCGTAAACAATCCAGTATTATGTCAGAGTTTCAACTAAACTTGCAAAAGTACGTCANTATCTGTTGTAGTAGCTTTAATAAAATATCGATAAAAACAAAAAAGCTGTGCTGCAAGAAATTTGNCCTAATGATAAATTTTGACTTGTTTTGACCTAATAACTTTGGAGTCGCTCATGGTGTCAGTGGGAAATTTGGTTTNTGGACGTTTCATAAACTTTGAAAAAAGCAGAAAAACTTTGACTTTTGTTTGCGCTGGTGATGATCAAGTGATAAAACTCTCACACAAAATCACCACAGCTGATTGGCGACGATTAAGTGTTTGCCTGCTAATGATTTTTTAATTTGTGCTTTGAAATTGTAAGATGTCTGTCATGACAAAGCAGGCCCGCAACCAGAGGGGGGCAATGGCCCCCCCTTGAAATTTTAACAACCGTATGTATTTGTTAGGTGCAGCAACAAGTTACATAATTTTTCCCCACCCGAAAATGTCAGTTGGTTGCGGCCCTGCGACAAAGTGTGTGTGCTGCGCTGACAGTGACTTGCCGTGCATTTCGAATTTGAGACTCCTAGTGTATCACCAGCGGCGTAACTGACAGGGGGCAAGCCGCCCCGAGGGAAGCTAAATGTAAAAACCAGGCCCCCTTAAATGGACGTTTTGATATTTAGTATTCTTTAGGCTGTTGTTTTCTGCGTTTTTCGGTGTGTTTTCGTTTTTTTAGCTGGTGTGGGCATTCACGAAATCCAGATTCTCTCTCATTTCTTAACTTTTATCTGAGTGTTGGCTGATGTCTCCGCTACGGTGACCAGTGGGCCCCCTCAACTAAACTTTGCTCCCCCCCTAGCTCAAACTAGTTACGCCACTGTATATCACTACCTGGCATCGCATATCCACTAGCCACAATGCCAACCGTTCTGAGAGAAACATTGCGTTGTTGCATAAGACTCCATTGCGTAGTACGCTTGGGATTGATCATGTCTTGTCTAAGTAGTTTTCTATTGGTTCGGCAATACTTCATGAAAATAATCCTCTCACAATGTCTCATCTGAAATTCAACTCCTTTGCAATGAAAGCCGAGCCCTTGCACTTCATCCAGACTGCAGCTCGGGTCGTGTTGTCCACAATATATGGAAACTTTGTAATATAGTTGCATATTTTCGCATCTAATTGCAAAAGGTCATGTTAAACGCTGGTCAATGAGAGGACGCAATAGATTTAGTAGCTGGTACTTGAGTCCGACTGTTTCTTCCGTTTATTTTCATACAGTTGAAATTTATATAAAGCGCAAGCGAAAAATCTTAGCAAGTTGGTTTCGGGAGGAGCCATGGCCTCTTCGTAGCCTCATTCTGGCTAAGCTACTGCTATTAACCCTGCCAGGAAAACAACAGCAGACGATTTAATCAAAGGTGATAGGGGCATAACCACTGATTTGTTGGAACTACAGCTTGGAGTAAGCCACAGCAGTAGACTAGTATTAAAAACTTTGCTGCTTCACTTGTGCGAGTCCGATGGATCCGTTCCAAAACCGATGAACACAAAGCTGAAGAATTCAATGAAACATATTCTTAGGAAGTCTTGCAACCGGTAACGAAAATTGGATACTTCATAATGACGCAGAATCATGAAGTTGATCAATGAAACATGGATCCATACGATGTCTTCAAAACCACTAAAGCTTTGGTCACAGCAGTCGGTTGTTCGAAGAATCGCAGTTACTGTTTTCTGAGATGTCCAAGCACTTATTTTTGTTCATTTCTAGCCTTGATGCGAAACATTCTACGCATATGTATCGGGAAAATTCAAAAATTTAGACTAGAGCAAGAAATGCAACACATATGACTACCGAACTTTTATTCCGAGATTAAGTTTTTCGTCTTCATTGCCCGGCCACATACAAACACGCAACTTGAGAAGATGCGGTAACAAATTCGGCTGCTCTTGTTGGGCCCCGCACTGATATTTATTTATAAAGCGCTTGCTTCACTTTCTGATGGCCATGGATTGGATCTCAATCACATACTTAAGTGGGTATATAGATGAGTAACTGCAATTTAGAAATTCGCAAGTAACGTTACCGAAATGGCAAAATGTTTGCGACTTCAAAGGAACTTGAACCCAAATTCCACGCATTTCATTGTCAAATTATGCCCGCGCGGATTTTCCAACGACGTGGGGGCCAAGTGCTTTCTTGCTGTCAGTGGAGTTGTTTATTGGCACACAACATTATACAATTTCATGCAAATTAAACTTACGGCGCTAAAGCACCGAAAAAACTGTAAACAAGTTGTCTCGTCTGGCGCCCTTCGACAGTTCCATAATTTTTATTACAGTTAAAAGTTTATGGCCGAATTATTGCGAATTTCATAAGGTTATATTTTTTGAAGAGGTTGCAGTCTGCTGGACGACCAGTACAGTTGCGCAGCAGTGTTGGTTGGAAACACGTCATGCGCGGTTGGTCGCTGCGAAATGTCACGTGCCGCGGTTACAAGCCGAACTGCTTTGGGGGGAACCCTTAATGAAAATAAGCTTTTCTACCAGACAATCGTCACGGCGGAACAACCGATTCAGCGAAAGAAATTTCGAAACCATCGTCTCCAACTCCACCGCTTCCTACGAGCGACAGCTTCTTGACCACAGGGTTAGTTGACCTCCATGGTCTTTCACCAATCCAAACAGCAACCTTTGTTTACATTTATCAGTCATTTTGCTGTTTTCATTTATCCTAATTTCCGCCGATAATTGGTTACTTCTTGCATGATGTTTTTTTTGCATTGTTTCTGCCTATTAGCTGAGTCATAGATGTGTAACAACGAACCAGTCAATCGACCACCAACAATCAAACAAAGTCGAATATCTCTTTATTTTAAGCGATGAACTTCCACGGCACGGGCGAGACCAGTTCCGGTTCGACGCCGTTCGATCGCACGAAGTGTCCCTTGCGGGGTTGCTGCGGCTGCGACGAGAGAACAAAGCGGCGCGTGACAAAAGTGAAACGGCGCAGAGCTATAGACGCGACCCTGGTGCAACATCGATGGGGAGGGAAAAGAAGCGAACTGGTCGCTTGTGGCACGCCGCGAGAAAGCTGGGTCTTCAGACACGGCGCCGTTGAAAACGTGGGCCAGGGGCGCACAACCTGCGGCCTTCGGTAAGTATTTACGCGGCCGTGCACATGTACTTCAAAATATAAGTCACGGTAGCCGTGCATCAGTAAGAACTCTTTGTCTACTGTATGAGGGTACTTAGTGCAGGGTTTCTCAAACGGGGCCCTCGCCCCCCCTTGGGGGTCACGGAGCGGTTCTGTGGGCCAGAAGCAGAGGCCTTCACTGGGTAGCTTTGCCCGTATATTGCATAACCCAAGTGTCACGATATATTAAGTATTCGCTAGTTAAACTCAGAAGGGGCCCGCGGCTCATGGAAGTTTGAGAACCACTGACTTAGTAGAAAGACAGCCAAAAAAGCAGGCTAGGCTCAGTATGTGGAAGCAGAACAGAGAAGCAATGCAAAAAATAACTCACTGTCGGTCGTAATTCATAAAAATAAACGTGATGCGACCGGCAGTAAAGAAAAGGTTGGGCACCCCTGGCTCAGGCAGGCGAAGGACTGTTTGCGAGAGAGCGCCATGGATCGTGGGAGTCTAGTGTAACAACGGACAGGACTTCCGAAATTAGAACTTTATGTTGCAGCCGGATTGGCACAATATCTGTATGCGCGTTAGTTGAGTGCGTATGCAACGGTGATAATGTTGTTGAAACGTTTGCGAACATGTCGCAGGTAAGTCGGGACGTAGAAGATAGGCCAAAAACCAGCGAAAGGTTTTGACAACTTTTCAAAAACTGCACGTTCCTATATTCCTATGGGTTACTAACGACCAACAAAGGACGTTGTACTTTGCTGACACAGACGCAAATAAAACAACTTGGTGAGGTGTACCAAATGAACGCCGCTGATTTTTCAGTTTACTCAAAGCTACTGTAGTGCATCAGGTGTCGGTCTGCTGGTTCATTGCCAACAAACAGCGCCAGTAACTTGCAATCGAATTTAAGCTGGGTTTGCACGTAACTTCAGTTACGCGCGGAAACGAAGCGGCTGCGGCAGGTGCCCCGTTATCCCGTTTACACTGCACGCAAGGGAAGCGTCTTACTCACGAATGACGAGGGCTGTTGTCCAGGCAACATCATCTCGCGGAAGTTCAACCGCTTGAGCTGTTGCATGCTTTCAGCAAGGCGGCCTAGGAGCAATTGTGGGCAGTGCTACTGACTTTCGCAACTGACATTTTAAAGGTTGTGTTTCATTGAATCTACATATGTTTTGCTGCAGGTTAATAAGTAAATAGTGGGCTATTTGCTTATTTGCTAACAACTGAGTCTTTAAATGCAGGTTGGATGCATAGGCCTACATCGGAATCCATTTTAATAAGCTGTTACAGAAGAGTTAGCGTTGTGTAGTTAATATTTTTGTAAGGACTACCTGTTAAACCTGCATACGCGTGTCACAATTTGGGAACCACTGGTTTAGGAGGCTGGCTGGTTCCACGCCATTTGAATGTTTAAATTACCCTCGGCTCACTTGGTTAATTCCCTGATTAGCTTTGTATTTCGTAATAAGTTTTTAATGCTACTGATAGTTTCGTAATGAAAGAATTTTTAGGGTTGGTAAAATTGAAACTTTCATGTCTTAGATTTGAGGCAAAGCAAGTGATATGTGGAAGTAAATGTGTAAGAATTGGGTATAATTTTCAGATACTCATTATGCATGAAGAGAAGTTAAGTCATGAAACATTCTCAAAAAGTAAAATAGTTACTTCTTATGAGTGACCATTCGTGACAAAACTAATTTTCACTACTGATCATATCAATCCATACCAATACCAAAAAAGAAATTTTCCAAGTTTTTTTTAAAGTAAAGTACCAAAAGTTTTAATACTGATCCAAATCAATCCAAGCCCTTAATGAACAACACGCATAGTCCACGATTATTTTGAAGTAAAGCACTAGTCACGTGACTAGAAGCTTTCGTCCGGCAGCTCATTTCCGCGCGTAATTTTCGCTCTTCGCGCGATCGGACCCGCCTCGATTCGCATGACTGCGCAATGCACCGCAGCACAGCACGCGGCGACGTTAAATAAACAAGACTGCCGCGCGGTTTTCCGCGTGAAAACCCCCTAGTGTAAATCCAGCTTTAACCATTTTGTGCGAAATATGCTGACCTTCAGCATTGTGTTGTTCGAAAAGTGAGGCCTACACATGCTTAAAAATAATCTACTGAAGGAATGTCGGTGTTAACCATGTTTGTGGAGCCGGAGCCTGAAATTTGGGCTCCGGTTCCACCGCCCAAGTTTGTAGGGCAAGCGAGCTACACGAAGTGTTTTTTCAGTTTTCATTGAAACCAAAATCATTCTGGAGCCGAAAACTTTTAGGTGTTGGAGCCAAAAATTTTTAATGTCTGGATCTGGAACCAGAACCTGAAGTATGGGTTCCGGCTCCACAGCCCTGCTGTTAACGTAAATTTACCACAACCGCTGCATGTAACGAAGGCGGTGAAAACAGCGGTATAAATGACATCGCACTTTCCACAAGTTCCTGTCGGCAGAAGCAACCACTGCTCCTTTCCCGCCTTACAGCCTGGTCAGGCAACGCGGCACGCCACGACCCTGGGCAATGCTTGGCAACAATAAATAGGGAAAAAGTGCACATCCTTTCAGCTCCCCCACCTCTGTAGAGCTGATGTTAAACGTCACCGGGTTAACTACTGCCAAGACATTGTACAACTTTGCGCAAGCGCGTGACGCAACAAACCTGTCGTTTAAGTTCGCAGCGAACGCCGGTCTCCTTCGCGAGCGCTCGCTGTTTTTCGTTTTCGTGGACCCGCGTTAAGAAGGACAGCCGCGACTTGGAGTGCTTGACGTGCTCGATGCGCACATTGATCCTCTTGGCCAAGATACGGCCCCTGAGAGGAAAACAAACGACGCACATCAACCGTCGTTTGCAAAGATCGACCGCAATATACAAACACGCCAAGCGCGGCATGCAAAACCACACTGTTTGAAAACAAAATAGCATGGCGGCAACATAGGTCAGGATTGACAAACGACGTCGTGAATGTTGGCCCCAAGCGCCTGGGACTTGTTAGTACTAGTATAAAGACAGTGCTGCATCGGGGAAATAAAATGCAATGCGTGCACGAAGTTCGGCCCATCAAAAGTGCGGCTTAACAACTGACTCAATCGACTTGGAAACGATGCACAAGACGAGAAGCGAACGCTGTTTTCGGATTACAATTTTCTACTGAGACTGATACAATTTTTGAAACGTGAATTCGGCCACGCTGGCGGTTAAAAAATTGATTGAAGGCCAATCTGTACCGAGGGCGAGTCAGGAGATGCCAGGCACGATTCTTTGTTTCTTTTATTGCGTCCAGGAGTTGCCGTGCAAGGCGCAGACTTACCCGACGCAATAAAAGAAACAAAAGACAGTGCCTGGCAACTCCTGGCTCGTCCTCAGTGCAGACTGGCCTTAATGTTGCCAGTAAGACTTACTTCACTTGCTTGTTGACAATGACACCCACGGCATGCTTGGTCACATTAAATACTCGACCCGTTTTGCCGTGGTATGCTTTGTGAGGCATGCCCTGCAGAGACAAAAAAATAAACGTCATGTCGAAGCCAAGAAACCATGACAACATATCCGTTGATTCGTTAATGGACGAACGAGGTTGTGGTGAAAAATACATTCTGACAACTGTAATAGAAATTATCTTTGATCGCATTTCCCCAAAGGTTGCCCCCCAAGCATGGTGTTTCAAATGTAGCCTGCTTGGGCCAACTGGTAGAAAAAACTGAAAGTCAGAAATAAATTGCGCAAGAGCACGCTTCTAGCGGCAATGCAAAGTAAATAGAAAAGGGTTACAGTGCTTAGAAAAGGCTGAAAACAATCAACCTCCAGTTTAAAACACCACGACAGGGTTACATGGTTAATTGCACTAGAGTAGCGTTTCCTCACCTTTTTCTACCTCAACACCCCTTTTGGTCATGTCTAAGCAGTTCAGCACCTCCTACCATTGGCTAACACCTGGTTACTATAAGGATAAAAGTAAAGACAAACATATTCCTTTTACCTTTTACTGCCACATATGTCATCTTTCCCAGCACCCCCTGAAATTGATTTCAGTACCCCGGGTTAAGAAACCCTGCACTAGCGAATCACATCAATCATCAACCACGTACCATGGCATGACCATAAAACTAGCTGTGATAAGTTAAATCAAGTCTCACAATCAATTTGTTAAAGAGCATTTGCTTTGTAGCATGGTTGTAACTTACAACCATTAGATTTTTCTTAAGCTACGTCAGCGCATAAAAGAACTTTGGTTGGAACATTGTTCAAGTTCAAAATATTTTCGTAAAACTAACCAAGAATGAGGGTGAGACCAAAGGTATTTTATTTCTCATGCACCCATCTCATTTTTGTCTGCAACACAGGAACATGTCATGCTTTGTAACGCAGCCAGCAAAATGTATGGCAAGTTTGCCTTGACAGTGACTGACAGTAGAAACAGACAGCTTGGAAGTCATCATTTGAACAAAAAATGAAAACGAATGGGCATAAAATTAACTACATGCATGCAGCTAATGGTTTATGTTGAACCAATCATCAATCACGATCACCTGCTAAAACAAAAAGACAAAACTGCTACAGCTTGAATTTCATCTTTTTATTTTTGAGGTACATACGAAGTATGTAACCTTTGGTGGTGTCTTGGATTAATTTATCATTTAGAAATGCCTGTGGATATGATAGGGGTCTGAGAGTTGTTCATCTCTTTGACCAGCCTGTCAAGTTTTATTTTACTTGCAAAATAAAAATGCCCAGGCGTAGTTAATAGCTTGTGAGCATCTGCCCCACTCTCAACTTGCTTCAACAGCTGCTTTGCCAGTTTGCTGCATCATGCATATAGTTTCACACCACCTGAGCAGTGCACTTTGTACTCCTTCAAAGTTAACTATGCGATTTAAGTTTACAAATGAAAATAATATTTCCATTCGAATATCCAGTTTATGCAAATTTACCGTCATGCGATTCACCGCATTCTTTTCTAATATGGGTAGTTTTGGTTTGGGATTCTGGAATCCTATGCGATAAAACAGTTTATGTGATTAACTGGTACAAAATTAGCCGAAGTCGTTTATAGTTGTGCTAGGCCACTAGCCAAGTTTGATTGGGTCTAAGGACACCTGTAGCCTAGAAAAATGAGTTTTATTCTAAAATGTATTGTCAAAATCTGGTCATTCCTGGCATAACAACCACTTTATCTAGCAAAAATGCATCACTTCAGGAAAATTACAAAATTTGTTGTTCCATGTTGTGAAAATGTATTGTTTGTGTGATAAAATGATCAATTGTTTATTTCCAGTGTCGGATTAAGAAAAGTGTACTGTGTGAGGCTCCTTGGTTTTTCAGTGAACGACGTATTTTTTTTTTATTCTCAGGTGCAATGCATTGTAAGAAAAATACAGAATAGGATTCGGTATTCTGGATTCGGTTTAGTTATTCTGGAATAATTCCAGAATAGTGAACTATTCTGAAATGCCCATCCCTACCTCCAGACAATTGCATCCTAGTTTGCAAGCTAATTTTGAACACATGTTGCATACCGACCATGAAAGCATCATACACATAATATGGTCATGTACTTAACAACATCCAACATAGAAGAAAAATTTGCAAGATCATTAACTGTAATGCAGTCTTTACTTTGCAGACATTGTGCAAAAATAGCATTGAACAGATCAGTGCCATGTGTTTGCGCGGATGTAGTTCATAACTACAATGCAGCACTGCAGAAACATTGCTAAAAACATCCATGGTTGATAGGGGAATTTTAAATACACCCATAATCTTTCAAAAATTAAAGGTTTAGGTCAAACAAAATAAAATGAGAAACTCAGAAAACATTTATTTATGTGGACTTAAAAACTATAGCTTAGATATCATGGATTTAACAAGATAATACTCTTGAGTAACAACAATGTAAGCACACAAATTTAGCTAGGTTGCAAAATTGAGCCCACTAGCCTTTTGTATTGCTCCATCTCCTTTGATATCCACAATATCTCCTTTCTTGTAAACAGTCAAATATCGAGTTAATCCAATGGTTCCACGATGCCGAAATTTTTTAGAAAACATGTACCGAGTACCACGACGATAACCCTTTGGATTTGTCATCTTGATTGGTAATGTTTAATTTCACTGCAAAGAAGCCAGCAATATGAAATTACCACAAAAACGCAATTTTTCATAATCAGCACATAGCATAGTCTTCATTAAAATATCAGCTACTGAGCAAGAAAGCACACAACTTTACATCAATGACTTTTCATGATAAAACACATTGTTATTTTTCCATAGCTGATAATTATGGCTGAAAGCTTGCTAGGTGTTGTTATGGAAATTTGATGGCTGTGTGAGGTGACATTTACAGCCAATTAAAATTTGATACCATTGGAAAAAAATGTAACTCACAAAAAGTTTTTGCTGCATAACGACCAAAAGTTAAAGTCAGTTAACAGGCTCTTGTTTGAGCTTCACACAATTATATATTTGATTTGCAAATGTAAAACAAACCAGTATGGCATATGCTTGCATAGTATGCAAGAAAACTTTGACTGTAGTATAACATTTAAAACTAAACTTATTATAAAATTAAACTGTGGCAAGCACATGCACATTTATTATAACACTGAGGTCATCACATAACAAAATGTGTTAACAATCATCATACTTGATCAAAATAACTTGTGTGTACAAAAGCCTTTAGTCTCAAAAACAGGAGAACAAGACTTTTTTAAGCTATTTCATTCTTTGGAAGAATCTTATAAATGAACAAATGGTATTACTTTTCCAATGACTTGATGAAGCACTAGAGGGTCATTCCACGTCAGGTGATCCAGCAGAATGGGGATTTTTCATCTGACCCTCACCAAAATTCACAAAATTTTATAAGGGGAAAGATCACAGGCTTCTGAGCTCAACAAAGTTGGAATTTTTTTAATCGGACCTGTATTTCCAAAATTATGAGCATTTGAAATTCTGATGTTTTTCGAGAGAGTTGGACCAAAAAATTCTTGGAGCTGTGCTGTTGGAACTTCAACTGATTGTCACTCATTTATCTCTAAATATTTTCATTCAATATTTTGTAGTAAAGTGGAAGGCTCTATGCTGAACAAAACAACACACAGAAAGTTTTTCACTGGTGACCTTTGAACCCTGGTTAATCGTTGTTATAAAGCAATATGTTTTGATGTGCATTCAAGCATGACAATATTTTAAATACCTATAACTCAAATAGTGCAACTTCAATTGACTTCATTTTTTTTGAAGTAAGGGCTGGTGTTATGGAGATACTACTGTATCTTGGTCACCCATACTTATTTTTGAACTTCAGGCAAAAAAATTATGTTTACATAATAGTATATATCCATTAAAAAATTTTTTTTAATCAAAAATACTTTTAAAATATATTATCATGAAATTAAAAAAACGTAATTTTTTCAACTAAATTACTTTTTTTAATTAAATCTCATTTGATTTAATTTTTTTAATTAAATTTAAATTTTGTTTGTTTAATTTTAAAAAAATTTTAATGGATGTTTAACAATTCAGTTTTTAAGTATGCTCAATACCCTCAACAAAATATTTTGAGATTAAAAACATGCTAGAAAACGTGAAAAAGTTAGAAAAAATGGTCAAATTTGAATGTTGCTAATTTTTTAATATTTGAAATTTAAATAAATATAACATAAATTTCCATATATTATTTTCATGGTCAGGAAAATTACCATTACCAATGTGAATTCTAACTGTAATCTGATTTACAATATACTTAGTAGTAACTTGTTCTTTTTTCTTATTTGTAATTACATTTTATAATCTTTTTGTCTGGTTGATTTTCTTTATAATTCCATTCAATTTAAAAACCAGTTGCATGGATCCAGAGATCTTACTTGATTTGATACAAACATAGATCTTTATTTCCATACACATTGACAGTTGTTTTTGCTTCAAATTCACCCATACATTATTGTCTGATACATACTTCAGATGGCATTATTTTTGTTTTGTCAAATAATCATTTATGTAGTCAAGACTAACATTTGATACCGAGACCTTGTCAAAACTTTGAGACCGAAACTCGAGATTTTAAAATTTTGTGCATTTTGCTGAAATTTTTCAAAAAATTATCATCACCACTTTGAAGTTGAATTTTTTCAAATTTCTAGAATTTTTCAAATCTGTTTTGGTTGTTTCTTACTTATTAATACAACAGAGAAAAACTCATTGAGTTCAGAAGTTTTACAAAGCCATATCCTTGCAATATTGACAGTTTCAAGACAACAGGCTTGTGATCGAGACCTGTAACCTTTGAGAGCAAGACGAGACCTGAAACCTTCAAGACTGAGACTCACAAAAATGGTCTCGAGACCAAGTCTCAAGACTTCATCACTGCAAATAATCCAACAAAGTAGTCAAATCAAAAAAGTTGTTAAATTGCTATCTTTTTATGGTCTGACAATTTTTCATGGTTGCCCTTATGCTGGACATGCATGGTGCAAGCAATTCAACAACAATGAAATTCTTCAACATCAACCTCATGTAGTATACAAGGTAAATGAGCAGTAAACTATTTATTTTGTGTCTATAGACAATAACAGCATTAACAGAGCTAATTTCCTAAAATCTCTTCATTATCTTTGTTGCTGATGTTCTAGAGACATGGTAGTAGCCACAGACTGATTTGGGCCATGGTTTTCAATAGTGCAATCAAGGTAGCTCCGTTAGTATCCAGCAAAAATCATCTTTTTGTTGCCGTAAAATGAAGGAATTCCATTAGGATGCATAAATTGTATTGAAGCATACTTGTTCCTGGTCAACATCTTGCACTATGGCAGTGTACTATGTATTGTTATACACTGCTGCAACAATTTTTTTTTCTTTTATTGAAGCATACTTGTTCCTGGTCAACATCTTGCACTATGGCAGTGTACTATGTATTGTTATACACTGCTGCAAAAATTTTTTTTCTAACATCTGGGTTTGGGTTATAATCAGTTGCAGTTTGCACTATCAAAGGATAAGTGCGAACAGGACTATTCCTTTCATTTTATTTTGTTGGATGAAAGTGGTGGAGGTTTGTGTACCCTTGGTAGCATAAGATTGGTAAAATGAAGCTGCATTACCTCTTGCAAGAGTTGCAAACAGTTTGACTTGAAAAACTAGCATAATACTTTGAAATTTAATGTCACAATTTGACCACAAAGTACCCTTGTTTAGTCTTTCCCTGGTTAAATTTTTTGAGGGCATGATCTTGTTTGTTACCATTTGGCAGTTATGATTTTATATAACATTTTATTTTGCATTTCTGATAAATAGGACACCACCTCAGAAAAAAAAAAATAATTAATTAAACAAAAACTCATGAAATACAATTTCTGTCCATTTATTATACATGGAAATACTATGATGAAACTTCTGTAAACTGTTTTATCTTCAACATACATGTCAAACAAATGAATAAAAGTTGGGAATAGAAATTATTATTGCAGCTTGCTCTAGTGCATATATGAAGTATGAGTCAAAATCCCCTTAGTTACTTAAAATGATAAAAAGCGTATTGAATAGGTAAATAAGCAAAGGTTTCCTGAAACCAAAAAAATTTTCTACTCTTAGCTTTCAAATAAAATAAGAATCAACTTCATACCAGTTGACCTTTTTAAGTTAAGCAATTGAAATATGGTCATGCATGAGTGCACACAAAAACTATGTCTAACCTGACCTTGATTGACATAAGCTCAAAGGCCATAAGGAAAGTACTAATTATTGATTTTTAATAAGCACAGCTTCTGACACATTCTCACAAATTTCCATCTAAAAATAGTCACAGATAAAAAAGATACAAGGGTTTTTATGTCAGAGCACTAAATTCACAAAAAATATACGCAAAAATTAAATAGGAACACTGCAAATTTCAACTAGCCATAACTTTGAGAATACTGGTCCGATTTAAAAAATTCAAAATCTTTTGAAATGAGAAGTATGAGATCTCTCTGCTTATGAAATTTCATGGATTTTGCTCACGGTCAGATATATAGCCCTGGATCACCTGACATGGGAATGACCCTAGAGCTACTTAAATATTTTACATTCAAGATTTTTAGTAATTCTTGACGATTTCTAAAAGCTTTCTTTGTAACTATAGGATAGGACTACACACAAGCCAAAATGCTGTGCACCATATCCTTTGTGGTAAAGATCAATTATGCATAACAATTGATGCACATTTAAAATTGTTAGGGATAATGTAACAGCTGATTTTTTACTTTAATTCATGCATGTATCTAAGTCTAAAGATTTGCAAAAAAATTTATTGCCAGCAGCATTTGAATAATTTACTCAATGATAAAACAGCATCTTGCCTACTTAAAAATGGATGATTTTCATTAAGCGGTAAAGCAGGTGTTGACATTATATTCTTAACATAATTTTTGTCATGACAAACAATCATGAACACCATGACACAAAATTTCTATTACACATACTGAATCATGTTGAGATACCATAGTACCTTATCTATCTAAAGTCGGAACTTCAATTGGTTTATTAATTATTTTATATAAAAGAAAAACAATAACTATAATATTTTTTATTTAGTTAAAATTTGAAGTAATTATTTTGACAACAAAAATGTTGTCTTCAAATAAGATAATACGAAACTTTGGCTGCTGACAAAAATAACAAATTAGCCTCTTCCACTCTTATTTTGAAATTTAAACTACACTGATTTGTTGCTGTTGATTCATGAAGATCTTTCTAAGTACTAGTGAATATGTATCAGGCAGAACGAGAATATCATGTGTGGTCCTTTTCTTCTTGGTACAGTTGCTGTAAGTTAATTACCTACTGTGCTGTTTAACGCAAAAATCAATACTGCAGAAAACGTCTGTCATTCCATAAAGACTATGATCTCACAAAGACAGTACTTGAGTATATATCTTAACACACTGCAAATCTTAATTATGAGGCATGATCCTGCACATCAAGTTCATATTATTTTCTACTATCTACCAATGTTTCGTCTAGTTAGTAAACCATAAACCAAGAGAGAAGTTTTACAAAGTTAGAATTGTTTATTATAGTACGGTAATGTTTAAATAACCAAATCTGATTTACACTTTCGAAGGAATGAAAAACTGTATTTGGTTTTTGAAGTCTGTTTCCAGCTTTGCACCACATGTAATGCTGAGTTTGTGACATTGGCAGCATAGCGACCTTGTTCAAATGTCAATGAGACATGTCTATTCTTGCTGTGCAAGGGGTTGTCGCTTCAGCTCTCACCATAGCAGTTTTGGCTTTGTTAAAGATATGCTACTGTTGATGTCATCAAATTATTCTGTATTTTTTCACAATCCTTTTGGGAGTGCTTTTGATTTACTTTGTTATTGTTAAAGTTTCAAAAACCAAACACAGTTTTAGATTTAGGGTTAGCATTTTCTAAGGTTTAGACCAAGGATTACCAAACTGGGGTGCACGTACCCACAATGGTACATATGCCTATCTGAAGGGGTGCATTTAAGGTTAGCAATAGAAGGAAAATATATATTTATATATTATTCATTTTGAAATATTTATACAATATCAGTGAATATTATTTCAAAAATCATTATATGCTTATTTGAATTTTCCTCACTTTGTTTGCCATGAGAAATTTTAGGGGAACATGCTCATTTGTCAAAATGCTGAAGGGGTACATGGCCAGAGGCAGTTTGGGAACACCTGGTTTAGACTTAGGGTTAGATAAAAACTTCGTGTAGTTTAATCCTTTATTTTAAGAAACTGACATATAACAATTGGTCAGACATTTTGTAGAGGTCAGCAATTTTGCTTGATAAGATTTTCAGCCCTTCCAACATGAAAACCAGATACAATAATTTAAACACTGTCTTACAGTAACTCAACATCAGTGAACACTAACTTCATTCATACGCTTTTCATTATCAAAATTTGAACTGTAGCTAACTGTTCTAATACCAGGATTATTATTATTAGTTAACGATGATTGCACACAGCCAATCACGAAACTGAAAGCACATTGTGACATGTCTTACAAAAATATATAAACTTTCTGACCTGCATGCTTAATTCACCAAAAAGCAATGGGTATACACAACACACATACGATAGACACATCAACTGCCAAACAGAAACAATAAGGAAGTAACTAGGGATACACCTGTCCTGACGCAATTCAAATAAATGCGTCACTTTGTCAGTCAAACTGCGTGGATCGTATGGTGTAATGGTTATGCACCACGCCTTCTACACCGTGACCTATGGTTTATAATCTCATCTTGCCGACTTTCGTTTTGTTTTTTTTCTTTCGACTTTCCTTTTGTTTTTTTTCTTTACTTTTATTCAGGCTTACGTTTTACGTTTACTGGTTAGTTTTAGGTTAGGGATAGGATAATGTTAGGTTAGGGTTAGCTTAGGGTTAATGTTTGGTTGGCGTTGAGTTAGGGTTAGCTTAGGATTAGGTTAGAGCTAGCTTAGCTTAGGGTTAGGTTAGGGGCTAGGGCTATGGTTAGGGCTTATCTTTTACATTTACTTCGTTTCTACCAAGCCTACTGCACTCTCTTCGTGCGTAACTGTTACGTCACAGGTGGCAAATTAATAATTTTTCTTATTTCCAGATCCACAGGCGTATAGCCACTGCCAAACAATAAAACCACTCATTATTTACTGTCCTTTTTTTTATGTACCCATCATATTTTTGATTTAGCCTACAACTTGTTGCATTATCTGAAACCTCTGATTGGCAGGAATCAATGACTATTACTCCATCATCCGATCTTTCCATTTTTTTATTAGATGTGTACTGACCCCTCTTACTGCCAGGCAATATATGGTACTTTATCATGGTCTAGGGGTAATTGCTGTATTTCACAATCCCAAATTGNTTTTGCTTGATTGTCATATGCTTCCAATACTCGCATCCTCAATGAAATATCATATCACAGCTGCTGCATGGGTTTCTGTTTGTTTCCAAACGGCATTGCTGCTTACTTCTTTTGCTATCTCATCTGCCCAAATTACTTTTTCACTTGTATATTTTATTATTTATCAACTCTTAATATGTTGCTTGCCTTCCATCTACTTCTTTCCTGTTGCTACAGTTGTTGATTTACATTCAACATTGTGCTTTTATTTTCACAAGTGTTTTCATCACTCACTCAACCTCAAAAGTGAATGTCAACACGTAGTGAAGAACTGGGCTTGTTCAAACCCACATCTGGAAAAGCTGTGGATTACGTTTAGGAAAAAAAAAGAACGTCATCATACAGGCATCACTGAATCAATTCTTAAGCCAATCATATCATGCTAAGGAGTTAAATACGATCGCAAAACATTTTCAAAATTTCAACAACCTACCTGCCTAGTTCAGTGCGGAAAAGAACGTGTAGGTCACGTGACAATCTCATATTCCGTACTGACACCACGTGTTCGAAATTCAACATTTTCCCAACCACTTGGGGGACTTAAGGCTTTTCCCTATTTTTCAAATAAACTACGGGAAAATAGCCAAATCAAAAATTTTAAAACATATTAACTTATCAAGTTAAGGTATGTAGTCAAAATGATAAATTTTAAGAGCTGAAAGTAGAGAAAAACAGTGGTGTAGGATTGCAACCACAACAAAGTATTGTTTAATGATGTATTAGACTTAAGACTAGGACTTGATTTTGAGACCACTTTTTAGGTGTCTCAATCTCAAAAGTCGCAGAAAGCAAGTTGTACTCCTATTATTTAAAATATATAAGTCAATTAACAGCAGTTCAACGCAAAAGGTCAAATATTTTGTTGCAGCCAAATACATTGTGCTGAGTTTGAATAATCAAAACGCCTCCTTTTCAGACCAGACCTTTGGTTTCAAATGTTCAAGTCTACCCATCGGTTTCCTTGACAAAATGTCAGCCTCAAAACTTTAAAGAGATCTTGTTCACGTAAATTGCAGTCTCCACTGCGTCTTAGACGTTCTTGCTATTGCCAAACTTTGAAATATTCATGGGTTTGTTAGTTGAATATTAGTCATTGTCTCTGGCAGTTAGAAGTATTATGACAAGTCACAATATTCAAGTCAACTCCAGCATCAAACCAGCGCAATTTAATTGATTTTCGGTCAGTCTGGCATTGGCAGTGATGTTTCCGAGTAATTTTTGTCGAGTCGCTTCGAGTCAGAATATATCAAATTGTTTCGAGTTGAGTCATGGTTTGGTCGAGTCGAGTCAGTGTCGAGCCACACTCACAAGAACTGTCGAGTCACTTCGAGTTATTGGCCTTCAAGCTTGAGTCAGTGTCGAGTCAATTGAAATTGAACATTTTCCAAAAATTTTTTAAACTACATAGTGGTGCCCAACGGACTAAAAAATGGCGCTCTAGAGAGTGTTCCCAATGTTGTTTCAGCACTTTTCTTACCATGTAGCTCAGTTGTTTCGCGAAAGCAGCATTTTAGATTACATTTTACTTCTGTCCTTCACTCTCAGCCGTTTCCACAAGTCTAGCTCAACCCTGCTGCAATAAATATTGCCCCCTGCTTTTAAAATGCCCCCAAAGAAAAACTTGAGATGAACAAGAATTTGGAATTGGACTGAAATCTTGCCGCATTTTAGTATTTTCATGGATTTTGGATTAGATTTGTATTTCCTAAGTTCTGTTTAACGGAATTTGGATTCAATTCGGATTTGATAATTTTGGTTTGAACTTCTTTGCAATTTTCGGTTCAGTTTCAAAGATCATAGCCCAAGTTTCTCATGTGAATATAGATCTCCAATCTCTCTTCTCCCAGTATTGTCAAAGTTATTTGAAAAAGTTCTTTATCCCAGAGTATTCTCTTACTTGACAGATCACAATCTAATTGATAAAAGACAACACCGCTTTAGAGAATATCACTCAACGGACCTAGCCATTAGTCTACCGCTATAGTATTTATGATGAACTGCTCAGAAAATTTGATAATAAATTAATTTCATGTTCCTTATTTCTAAACCTATCAAAAGCATTTGACTGCTATGACCATGAAATTTTACTTGATAAACTTTATCACTGTAATATAAGAGGCGTGGTCTTAGTGAATGTGCAGGGTGTGCAAAATGGGGGCCTCCATTTTTAATTTATGCGCTTTCAAAGATTTATGAGATTTTCTTTATAATTGTATTTTTGTTGTTGAATTATTACCAGAAGTGGGCAACGGCTACTTTAAAAATAGCGTCGCTACCGCTATCGTTATTTGCTGAAAATAATAGCGGCGCTACTCCTCCCGTTACTGAACCAAAATAGTAGCGAGCTATAGCTACCGCTGCTTTTGGTGAACTTCTAAAATTTGTGCTGTTTTGCAGAAGCAGGGTTTATTTTACAGTCTCACCTTGAAATGTTTTTTAAGTTATCAATTTTGTTGGGTGCCCCTTTTTTAAACAACCATGATCTGAAATAATAGTCATTGAGCCGTTATGTTTAGGAATGGTTCATTTTACAGAAAATGCACATATAAATGAAACTTAGACTGCATACATACATAGAGTGCATTTACTTTTGTAAGGTGGATTGCAGTAGGTTCATCAATTGCCTTTATGGCTGCTTTCTCGCTGGAGTCGAATATAGAACTCACGATAATAATCAAGCGATAAAGAGGTCAAAAATCCTATCTAACAAGGTTTTATGCACATGTAAGTTGAATCAGGCCCACAACCTGGATGGGGGAAAACTGGGCATTTGCATCCGCCCCGAAGTTTTCAGGCATCATTTTAGATTGTATAAAAAAGGTGATGTTGATCTTTGGTTTTAGTGAAAGCCCTTGAACAAAATATTGACTATATGGATTGCAAACTGAGCTCTTTGTTTCTCCATGTTTCGGCTTATTCACAACAACAGCTTTGAATAGGATGTAATTTATATATCCATATATTCCGGCGTGTAAAGATAGCCTATTCAAATATCGAGAGCAAATTGGCCAACCACCGTTTTGTTAATATTCTAGCTTTTGAAAGTGCAATCCAAGTGTTGAATGGATTGGCTACAAACGTGCGTAATCCCGCACCAGCTGTAAAAATAATCCGTGTACGATGTGTTACACACGAAACTAGATTCCTTAACACAATAAATTGCGATTGATTCGCCTGGTGTAGGTCACTGTTGTGACTTAACTATTATTGCTGAATGATGAGTGCAAACTTGAATCATTACAAAAAGATGGGAGCAGAACCAGGCAGAAGATTCCTCAAACAATCTGCTGCAAAGCTAGAGCCCGTAATTGTTGTACAGTATTTGTTTATTGGTAACCATATTTTTATTATCTTCCTCAGCCTTTTTGTCATAAGAAATTTTAGATCAATCGTTCTCAAATTGTACGGAATCGCCCCCTTGGGGGCGATTATGAGGGGCAAGGGGGTGATCAAACCAAAGGGGGATGTTGTAAAGTAATCATTAGTTTGCGCATTGTGCCCGCTGCAAGTGTGCCGCTCACTTGATTGAATGCCTTGTGTTTTGAGATTCGTTCTCGGGCGTTGCATTTGGTAGCTTGTCAGCGTACTGTTCGGTTTTGTTGGCGTATTGT
>JGI24159J19872_10002709_pt1 | contig 21392 bp, 19 predicted proteins | sample Ectturendosymbi4_FD_19872 | JGI IMG/M metagenome (IMG submission 19872) | reverse complement strand
CAGTGGTCTCAATTGCCACTGGTTGAAAGTGGTAATTGCTTTGGAGGTCATGATATTTTTGGCATTTTGTGACCTCAGCTTTTGTGGCCGCAAAACCGGCCTGTCTGGCAGAGCCTTTATAGTGACCCTGAGCAAAAGTGTCTCAGGAAATAATTTTGTTGCAGGAAAAAAAACAAAAGTGTCGCAGGAATAAAAACAGGGACACATTGATACAGGGGCAAAAGCGTCGCAGGAAAAAAAACAGGATATAAGTCGCAGGAAATAAGTGAAATAAGTTACGCAGGTTAACACTTTGAATGACAGCCATGTGAGTATCTCCTGTTCATTTTCCCAGTTTAAAGTTGTCACTTTTTTCACGCGTGTAGGGGAATATTCAAAGCCTTGAATGTTCGTGAACCCTGAAGCAATTTTTGGAAATAAAAGCTAATGAAAAAATATGATAGTTAATAGATCTGGCCATGTGTCACCAGATGAGTATATCTGCAAAATCTTGTGCAATATACATAGTTTGGACTATACCTAAATTAACACTTAGGTAAGATTTTCAGTTTGAACAACTTGTTTTTTGCATGTGGTTAATATATATAAATGTATGCTACCTATTATTGGAGCTATTTTTTAAAGCTTTTCAATTTCTAAGTGTGATTGAACCTTTAACTTTTAAACCTTTGTTGTTAACTGAAACCACATTCTGCATTTCAGATCATAGATAAACTTGTCTTGGTTGATGGTATTTTGTACAATGTCGCATCCGCAAAATGTTAAAATATCTCTTCAGTCCCTGTCAGAGACGAAAATTCAAGAAATAGCCTACGATGGAAGAGAAACATTCATTCAGCCACTTTCCATGTCCGAGAGTCTCACCGACCTCGCGAACCGCATCGACTTCCTCGCTGAAGAAGAAGCGGAAAAAGACGAAGAAGACGACACTGTCACCTTTCAGCCTAAGCAGTGGCCGTGGGAAGGTATCAGGGATCACTTGCGCCGTGCCCAGATCGAAATGAATGTGCTGACCGACGTGTTGGCGATCGCCCAGAACAAGCCGCGCTTGCAGGCCAAGGACCCGCAAGATGCGCCTGACGCCGGCCGCTACCTCATGATCGACCTGGCACCACGAGATCCGGAACCGAGTCGGCTAGGCCTGCAGCTTGTCACCAAGCGCAGGTGCTTGCTGGCCGCGTCGAAGATCCTACTATCTGGTATCGACCGGCTGAACAAAGCCGAGAAGCAGACGTCAGGCTTGACGAGTTACCACGCGGACCTCCTGAAGCTTCGCCAGCGCTGGAGGGTGCGACGCGTCGGTGAGAAGATCGTGGGCGATTTGAGTTTCAAAAGCGCAGGCTCAGATTTTTGGCATTCTGGCGTTTTCGAAGTTGTCAAGAAGCCGTACGAAGACCCCGAGAGCATAATTGACGACGACGAGGTTGAATTGAAGCAGGTTTATTCGTTTGCTGACGCCAAGGTGTCGCCAATCAAAGTCAACGTCAGCTCTGACTTGAGAGGCTACGCTGCGCTGTCAGTGACAATCATAGACAAGTCGACTTCGGTCGGTACAGTATGTGGTCAGTCCACCGTAACGTACCACGACGTAAAGGACAGCCAGTTAGCTGGCCTCAACGAACCCGTGTGGCATCGCAAGTTGTGTAACGCTCAGAATATTCTCTTCTGTCGCGAGCTATTCGCCCGCCTGTCGAAAGAAGCGGTCCAGAACAAGTCCAAAGGCACCGCGTCACCAATCGTTGTGATCGGCAACAAGCTGACCACGCGAATCTTTCCAGACGTGGAACTGTGCGTCGAACTGTTGTTCTCAAAAACTTTGCCACCGCCGCAGCAAACTGCTAACCCGGGCGCGGTCTTCAGTCTGAAGCACGCTCTGATGCACCTCCTGCTGGAATACCACTGGAAACGGCTCAACATCCCGCCGTGTCATCCCCTCGTCTCGGTCCTGGGCGTTAGCGCTCGCATGCGGATGGACGCGGTCGGGTATCGGAACTTCGACCAGCTGAAGCAGTCGGCCGAGAAAAACCGTCTGTCGTTCGTCGATTCGCTCGTCAGCATGGCCAAGCTTTACGAGGTGCGCAGACGACTGGCGAGCGTGATCGTAAGGGTCGCGGCACAGTTTCAGGACCCTTGCCTGCAAGCCCACTGGTCACTGAACGCCAGCCCCTACGAGTCGTCGGTCCAGGTGACTGCCGCCAATATTGGCTTCGAGTCGTGTCACAAATCGGCTGTGCTTTACAGAGCCACGCCGGCCGGGATCAAGGTCTTGTACCGCGAAGGCCGCTCTTCGAAGCTCTCCGCGGACGGGACGGACATTTACAACAACCTCGTGTCCGTCATTGCGCTGCATCAGCTGGTGACCGTGCAGGTACTGGCCAGGAGCCTGAGCTGGGCCGTCCTGCACTTCACCCCCTATTCTAACCTTGGAGCTGGCCTGAAGATCAAGAACAGAGGCACCCTGCTGATCGCATCGCCTACCGGTCTCACCAACGTCGGCATCGGATGCAACGAGTACGCTAAAGGCAGGATCGAGTACGACGTGCACGTGCAATACACCAAGGCGCACGACAAAGCCTTGCAGGGCCAGGCTGAAGTCGACGGCGTCCATAGTAACGAATCTTCGCCACTGAAAAGCGACAAATATTTACCGCTTGGCGGCAGCTGGAATGAGGTCGATTGGCCGGCCCTCCAGGGTAGACACTTTGTTTCGAAAATGGAAACACTGCTCACCAGCCTTGCGTTCTGACTTTGTTTCGTTCTTGTTGCGACAGGGCTTCCACAAGCTGTGCCACATTGCCAACTCCGCGTTTGTAAGCATTTTTTTCGGCCAAGTAACTGCCGTCGTCAAAACAGTTTTTGTTTTTTCCTGTGAAAACGCTGGCTGGGTCCTGTGTTCGACGATCGTGTTCATTTTTTTGGCTTAGTCGGCCGCGAAGCTGTGCCTGATGTTCGCTGACAGCAAAAGCAATCTTGCTACTGTACATGTAACTAGTCTTCACGAAGTTGAAGGTTTTGAATCCATCAGCAATTTTTTAAATGGGAAATTGATTTCCCGTGACACTACGCATCGCCAGTTCTTCAATCTTATTCAAATAGAATCCGTGTGAATGAGGTTGTCTTATGCGATTCTTTCCACTTGAACGTAGATATGTGTAAGTTTGAATNATCGCAAAAACAAGAAAACAGAGCCTGGTCTTCCGATTTCTTGAAACCTTGCAGCAAACCTAGAGCTTTTAAGTGTCATGCTTCTGTTGCAACCTCTCGACTGGCGTTGCGTTGAAAGTGAGATTCACCACGAACGGGAAGTGCGCGAAGAATAACACCCATATATATGTGGCGCGAACAAGCAATAATAGATTGATTGCGGCGCATGATCTCTATTGTTGCTTGCTGCCACAGTGTGAAGCTTTGCGCACTTGCCTTTCCGATCGCAGCACCTGCGGTACGTTGTCGGACTTACGTTTGAGTTATGCCCGGCCTTAGTGATGATCAGAAAGAAACAATTGGCATTATGCGATCAGGTTCGTAGCCACGGTGCCCTACAATTTTTTGTAGCCCCAAAATTTTGTTGTGCCCAGAAAAATTTAAACATGCCATACAAAATTTTGCGCCACAAACTATAAACCTGACGACGGGCCTGATTGCAACGATGATTTTCCGACATTTTTATTCGCCTTGTTTTATGGATATGCTCCATTTTGTCATCTATGCTCATGTCGTTTCGTTTATCTTTCACCACGGCGTTTCAGAAATGAGATTTAACAGAAACCTTATGACGCACCACGCAGACTTTCAACCGCTGCACTGTTGTTGTAGCTACCCTTATGAAGTAACAACCGCGTGACAAAGCGCTGGTGAAGTCACAAGCGTGCAACAATGCAACAGCTGAGGTCAAGCATGTTTGAAAAATTTCTTCGCCTCGCGACAGTCTGTGCTTATGTTAAGTTTTTGGATAAACGCCTTGACGTCTCTGGCCAAGCGCGTGACGTCATTGGCCATGCCCGACAAGCGCGTGACGTCGTCCTACAAGCGCTAGGTGGGGGTTGGGGGAAAAGGAATCTTCGCAAGTGAGAGAATGCGTGAGCACCCCTACCACCAGGCTTATTTGCTGCTACTACAAGTATTGTTCAGAGTTTATACTGGACCGCGTATTTTGATATTTTTCAGATCGTGGTTGCAGTGGTGCAGTGTTTTGATACATGACCATGAATGTTACGATTGACGCTGAAGGTAATCGCGAGGTGAGCGATCGCGAGCGAGAAAGCGAACACAACAATAATCGTTCGAACGAAGAAACGCCGCCCGTCGATGTCACTGACGTCAGCGAAAAGCCAAAGCGCCAATTGACGGCGTCACAGCGCGCCAGGATTGAGAGGAACCGCCAGAAGGCGCTGTTGCTTCGTCAGGCGCGGTTGTCGCAGCAGCAACTGCTTGGAACGACCTCGAAAGGTTCTTACAGCAAGTGAGCTCAGTGACGGTTGTAGTTTCGTCGGTTTTATTCGCACTGCCGTTCAGCAGTTTGCCGCTTGTAATTGCTCGCTTCTTTGTATATTTGTTCCTTATAAACCTGTGCCTGATGGATGTGATGTTCCACGAGTTGGTTTGAAGAGTGATATGCGTACCACAATGTGCTTTTGCATTCTTATCCAATCTGAGTGATTTTTGCTTTGTTTTCGAAGTATTTTTTTACTTTTTTCGAACTATTTTTAAATGTTTTCAAACTGTTTATTCGGACTAGTTGTTCATTTTTACTGGTTCTTTGTCACTTGCTTGAGCTGTGAAATCTAGCGAAAGGTTTGATCGACAGAGTTGGCAGAAGTTATCCGAACTTTTGTTGCGACGTTAACGTGAAGTCGGACGCGGGATTCGAANCGTTACCCTTCGACGGCATGATCTATTTTGGTGGCGGTATAAGCAGCCTATGATGGTACGCTTGTGTAGTTAAGCATTAAATTCTTCCTTAGATAATTCCCTCGTTCGTCATACGAGAAGTGGCTGCTGCCACTGTGCAAAATATCAGCACTTCTCCAACCCACTGTTTGCATTATCGATGCAGTCCGTATTTGTTCCCCTGTAAAGCTTGATTTTCCTGCAGCCCTGCTCCTAAAATGTACACGAGTGCACTTTTCATTTGCCAAGGGTCATCGACTCCGGCGGGGGATTCCTGATCGAGGAAAACCCGGATGTGGAACCGAAGAAGCTGAAACGCGTCGAAGAGCCGGCGCCTCCGATCGAGGGCGAAGACAGTGTATGTCTGGAATGCGATAAACCTTTCCGTGACTCATACCTGATGAAGACCTACAGCCACTGCGTGTGCGACACGTGCCGCGATCCAGAAGACAAGCACTGCGTCGTCACCAAAACAGAGGCCAAAGTGAGTTGGTTCTAAACATCGTGTTCGACTTGCGGGACAAAGCAAAGCCGAACTGGGTTTTTGTTGCGATTTGTACTGTTCTGGTTGTTGCAACACACGTGAACGCTCTTAGCAGAACTGTCACATCATAGTCAGATACGTCATAGGCTGGCAAAATACAACATCTCATTTCAGAACGCTCGTTTTATGTTAGTTTTTCTCTTCTTTCCCAACCGTTTTTGTTTAATCCCTGTTTTTAATTTACTAAACTTGAAAGCTTTGAAACTGGCGCTTCAGATGCAAAGTGCGCTGATTGCGATGTTGTGTCGCGGACAAATTCAAACGCGCTTAGAAAAATTGTAACGTCAAACTCAGATACGCCATAGCCCGAAAAAATACTGTTCAATATCTCAAAGTAACAACGCTGGGTTATGTGCGTTTTTCTTTTCGTTCCTGACAGTTTTCGTTAAACCCGCTGTTTGTGGTTCACAAAACTTTAAAGCGGTGCTGGCACGTTTGTGTGTGTGTGCGTGCGTGCGGGTCAGAACGCGCAGAGGACACGATAGCGCGAAGTTCAAAGAACGCAACGGCGACTTGCTGCTCAGATCCGGTAATCGGTAAAATGCAAGCTGGCACTCGATATGCAAACGGGGTAGGTTGTAGCAGTTAAACAGTGCACGTTGCACGACTTTTTAAGACATTGTGCTTGTTAAGCGTAAAAATAAGAGCGAGAAGGTTTGCCACAAATAAAGCGATATGGTTTCGCAGCGGATTCGTCGACCTGCCGTGGAGACCCACAGCACTGTTCAGTGCGCAATTGATATCAAATCAAACGCGTGGTTGGTGACAGTTAAAGGGGGGTGCGCTTCGTACAGTTAATGTGTCGGTGAAAAAGAAGCAGTCCTTGAGTAGAAGAAATTATGATGCATCACTTAGCAGCGGCAATACAAGGTAATTCNTTCTGCAGTACTCGCTGCAAAGCCTGCAAGTGCAACCGATTCGCGCTCTGCCGCCGCCCCCCCCTCTTCTCTCTGCTTCTCACGCTAAAAGCGTTATCAGTTTTCCCTCTAAGAAAATTTCACATCGAGCAAATGTTTGTTTTTGTGAGCGTGCGATTGCGTAACCACGGAGACACACAACCAGTGAAGTGTTTCAAGCGGTAAAAAGGCTATGCGATATTTATACGATATGAAATGTGGTACGTTGCAAGTGCGCGAGATAGAGATTTCACTGCGCAAATGGTCTGGTGGTTCTGNGCCGTTCCTGATCTTAGAGGGAACATCGGGTGTTGCCGTCGTCGTTNCTTCCACGGGAAGAATCGAGCGTTTTGTCGCTCGCCCAGTGCCCGCGGCCCGGAAGCGGCTGAATAGGTGTGAGTTTAAGCGACCGGTGTGTTCTCGCGTGCGCAGGAGACCTACTTGTTGTCCGAAGCCGACCTGGTCAAGCGCGAACCCGCGCTTCGGTTCATCGTTCGGCGAAATCCGCACAACAGGAGATGGGGCGACATGAAGTTGTACCTTCTGTTGCAGGTAAGACGTTACGGTTTTGATTGCTTCCTGTCGAAGATTGGTTGGTGCTGCATCAAAGTCAGGTTACGTAATGGTCCGGGTTCGTCACGGTCACGCCCGGATTTCCCATGTAGGGCGGCAAAAATTATTTCTGAAGCTTTGAATTGCTTTGCTTAATCATTTTGCAACACCCATTCTAGAGTTACCTGCCTGTCTGTTTTTCCGCTTTGAGTGTACACCGGTGAATTTGACGTGAGAAGTCTGTAACTTGAATAATGCTATCAACCATTCTGCTGGGTATCACTATTTCCTAATCTTGATTGGCAATTAGAGATGTCTGAAAGCATGTGGCTGAAAATTTTGGCAAAATTTCCGCCACTAGAAATCGGACTCTGACCATAGTCGGATGATTCCTGCCCCTTTGTGTCGTCACACCAAAGGATATTCGACCAGTAGTGAGATCCTGATACTGGGCAAGCACTCAAAACCTTTCGCAAGGTCTGGTCTGGGCCCTGTCAGCTTCTTGTTTATTTGACAAACGAACCGAATGCTTCCTCATCTGGAAAATGTTGGAGAACCGTCTGCTGACGTCACAGACGTGCGCTCGCACCACCTTACCAACCGTTAGCTCAATGACTCTTAAAGCTTCTCCCCACCGTAGTGACTCCACTATCACTCCGTTTGCTGACACCGTGACCCAGAAACATTTGCTCATAAACTGATACCAGTTATAAAATACACTATGTTTTTTACCTACGTCACTTCATTTTTATGTGTTAAAGTTGAAAGAACGCCATGAGTGCACCTAGTATTTTTATATTGGTCAATAAGTTTTCAAATAATTCCATTGTTTTTCGCTGGCAAATAGTTCGTTTGTTGTTGAAAAAAGTATGTGCTGAAGTAAATCTTGCGTGAAGGTTGTTGTGTCTTAAGTCGTACCGTGTCGGCTTTTCGTGCCCCACCNAACTTGCGTCNCTGACCCAACTCCTGGGTCATGTAGCGGCTGCAGGTTCCCCGCGTGCTTGCACTGCGCCTGAGGAGCCGGTCACTGACCTGAGGAACCATCTCGCGCTGATGGCCAAAGTCATTTTCGGAGTCGACTTGAAACCGCGGCCAGGCCATCACGCGTTGCACACAGGATAGAGTCCTTGCTTTTTTCCGTTTGATTGCGTTGCGCGTCTAAGCTTGCCTTGGCGAAGATGATGTTGTTGCGGTGTTGCAAACCCTACAGCCATGACCCTTGGGTTAAGGATCACTGTGCTAGAGAGCATTTCCACGGACGTCCGAAGGAATTTATCCATGGGTGGGCGACGTCAGCATGCTGTTTATCCTTTTCAGGTTGCTGACGATGCAACGGCAATGGACGTTTGTGAAACGCTTTACCCTTGCTACGTCACAAAGAAAATACCGCATGTTACTGCAACAGTCGCAAAAAATGCGCTTCGTTGACAGTAACAGCTATTAGTCCCATTTTTTATTGATATATTGCGATAATCTTCACCGGGGCGCACCTTATCGCTATTGCCGGCCGAATCACGTTNGTTTTGAATTACGGGCGGACAGTGATTTCAAGAAATTTTGCGTTTTTTGCATTGCTTCTGTGCTGCTTCCACACACTGNGCCTGGCCTGCTTCCACACGTCTATTTGACGGTCTTTCTGCTAACTTTCCTCATACAGCAAACAGCGCGTTTTATCACTGCACGGCCGCCATAACTTAAGTCTTCAGCTACAAGTGCACGACCGCATAAATTTTTGTCGCAACCTGTGGTTACGCACCGCTGATCAACAAAATAGGCAGATTTTCAAAGCAGGGTACATCTTTTCAAAGAAGCATTGCCGTAGCTTTTTAAAGAAAAAGAAAGTCCAGATTACGACTTTATTTTACTGGGCAAGACTTGTCAGCGTCACTTAGAAACAAGAGCTGCAAATGTCTGGGATCTCGTCCAATGCGATCAAACATCCTTTCGGCAAAACCTTGTTTGCGTACTGATTTTATTATGGTGTGTTTCCACACAGCATAAAACAGCGTGGCTTGCCGCTATCGGCAGTCATTGTCTCGCTGCATATACCTGCTGTTGCAACCTGCGCACATGCCGCTCGGGATTTCCGATCACAACACTGCCAAGACGAATGCGTTCATCAGTCGCATATGGCAAGATGCATCCTACCGCAACTTGAAGTTAACCTTTGAAGATTTGTTGCGACGTTATTTTTACGCAATACAGGCCAGTAGTAGAACAATCCGCTCGCAAGTTCGCAACGTGCCTCTGCAGGCAAAGAAGCGGACATGAGTGAACTGCAAGCTCATCATTGCATGACACTACATAGTGATCTGGGTCTTGTGCATTGTGAGTGTCATGCCGGCAAATAAACAGTCATTGCAAGAATTAAAACAATTAGTCGGAATTAAACTCGTGACTTCAAGGTTTCTAGAAATATTTGGTTCTTTGTCCCAATTTCCGAGGGGACAAATGCCGGTTTGCCCCCCCTGCGGACGCCCATGAGCATTTCCATTCGTGATTTCGTCGCTCTCATCGGCCGCTTGTTTCTGACGTGACAATGCAGGAAGCAAAAGATGTTTGAAATTTTAATATATGACGTAACTCTTGCAAGTCCTGCCTGTTCCCGGAGCGTCATTATCTTCCTGCTCTGCTGCTTCCCGTTGTATTTGCGGCGGTTCCTGGCCTCCCCCCACTGAAAGCTGCTTGTTTGCTTTTTCTTTAGCGACAAGATATTCGTTCTAAGTTTCAGCGTTCGCGTGGCGTGGTGTCGAAAATCGCTCAAACAGAGTATCGTTAAAACCCTGAGTGGGTATTCTGCAAATAGATTATTGTTTTTTTCAAGGGTTTTGTCCATGCGGTTTCAATTTTTTGTTTCACATTTGTTCAAAGACTTCTTTCTTTCTCAAATTAAAAAAAAATTAGTTTTGATTTTATTGAATTTTTCTCTCCATCTCAATGAAAGTCTACTTTTCAAGATTGAAAAAAGAGCGTTGGAGGTCTGGGGAAGTCCCGAAGCGCTGGAGGACGAGCGCGAGAGACGCGAGTCGAAGCGCGAGCTGGCGAAGAAAAAGAGATTTCAAAGAAACATGAAGAAGTTGCGCCAAGAGGTGCGTGCGTCGGCCTGGATTGACCACCGAGCGAGCGGGCCGTGTCGCCCCCAAACGCTTATGCGTGGTTTAAAAAATGAACGCAATTGTAAAGTTTTTCACTCAGGGTTCCTAAGTAGTCTGGAAAAGTACGGAAAAAATTTTCGTCATTTTCCAGCCGGGAAACGTCTGGGGAAAACTTTTTTGGTCTGTTGTGTGGAAAAAAAATCCAGACTTCATCGTGTGGCATGCATTTTCATAATATTTTAANATCAAGATTGATAATAATGTTACTTTGATAGTGCTAGCTGTTATCGTGCNTTATTGACCCGGGCATGTCACCCGTTAAAGTAACTCTGGAAAATGTCTGGAAGAGATTTGGNAGAAATTCGTGAATTTATTTTCAAAACTGCGTAGGAACCCTGTTCTACAAAAACGTTTAAAAAGCGGACGCTTTGTCGGAGCAGAATAAAAGAAATGGCGATCTCGCGCTGGCGCACGGTTTGTGAAAAGAACGCAACCGAAAAGTGTTCTACTATGTGTGCTCGCAAAGCGGAGAAAAAAAAGGCGAATATGAAGCAGAAAAAGTGGAAAATACGACCCGACGGCTGCAAACGATTGAAGTCTTGCTGCTGTGTAATTCGATAATCACGCTCCGACGAGTGACGTCGCGATGCGCCGGTGCGATACAGATCCTGAAATCCGACGCGGAAAGCGATTACCCGCGAGATCTTTTCTGTGCTGACCGCGGTAGATACGACGTTCGTGCGAGGCCCGGCCTTGTCCCGGGTCAGGAAATCTGATACGACGGCCTGACCTGTTAAACTGTTGCCATCAGCAAGAAGCTTCCGTACACAGATCACGGTGGGACAAAGGCGGGCAAATTTTTTTCAGTGTGGTCTAAACTTGCCCATGAAATCACGCTCCACAGGTGTACAGTGTGATGGTGCCAATTAGTCGTTACCATTGCTGTTAGGATGCGAACATTTTCAGTGCATTAGCTGAAAGCAAATTTAGATCAAAGTAAGCTTTTGAGTATGCAACCCTCATTAATATGTCATTCAACGTGCGGCCCTGGTTAAGATAGTGGCATAACTTTTGGCTCAGTAAATAATTTCGGTTGGACATGGCTGGTCTACAGTAGATTCTAGGTCTACTGTATATTTGCGTGCTGACGTCACTATGCACTCGATCATGCCCATGGTTGCGGAGCCGGAGTCGCAAGGAGTCGGAGGTTTTTGAGTGGAGTCGGATTCCTAGCAAAACTAGGAGTCGGATCTTTTGTCCGACTCCGGATGTTCAATTGGATCATTTTTGCATCACGCTCCTAATTTGGGAATTCCTGTTGAAATGGTACGATTCCTTTGAAAACTTTCATTGAAACAGAGATTTCTTGCTGTGCACCACGAGTTCTATCGTATTTAACAGCCAAACTTCATTCGCTTCATGTTAAGGAGTCGGATTCGGAAATTTTGGAAAGGTCGGAGTCGGATACTTTACCACCGACTCCGCAACTCTGAGTCAACACCGCATGTTTTCCAAGTACTACCGTAGAAGCGACTTTTGCGATAAGTCAATGGCATTCGATCATGATAAAAGTGTGCATTGTGAAAACGAGGGCCCCAAAAAGGTTTAACGCGCTTTAATTTGCCCACCCTTGCGATAGTAGTACAATAGTGTGATACTCGGGGCCAGGGGACTTTTTCCCACTTGCAGGGCGTGGATCATGATGAGACACTCGCGTGATACTTCGCGCTGAAGATTTCCCCTCGCCCTCTGTGAGACTGGCGGTATTCCACTAATGGTGGAAAAATCGAGTTGGTTTGTGGGAGACCTGCTTATGTCAGTGCGGGACCCGGAGTCGGATGAGTCCGGTGTTAGAACCCATGATCTGGAGTTTGTCCAATGATCACAATGATATCGGTTGGACTTTTCTTTTTTTCAACGGATAAAAGCAAATGCAGCTAAAGTTTGAGTAGCCTCTGTTTGCTGTTGAGCCTTGGTAGTGGCAATTATCTGTGCGACAAGCAGCATTTCTTTGTTAGCCTACATCATTAAGCGTTGCTGGTCGATAGTGAGCCATGAGCCTTACTGGTTGGTTGCGTGGTTGTCAGAAGGAAGCGCAGGGTGACCTTTCACCCTGGATATAGATATTTGATACTTTTCTATAGGATTTTTAGCAGAAAAGCATTTATTTTTTAGTTTTGTTTTGGTAAAATGATTATTTCACTACTGTTGCCCCCCCCCTCTAGAAAATATCCTCCCGACGCCCTTGGTCGGGTGAGTCGCCCTGCAAACTACGTACCGGCCGCAGTGAGTTGTGCGGGATTGCTTCCAGGCAAAGCATGCGGCGTTTCGTGTGTCTCAGATCTTCACGTCCCTGTCATTCCTGTTGGCCGGCCCATTGTGCGTCACAAACGCGTTTGCCTTTTTTGAAAATCGAAAAACGCCCGGCACGTGCCGTTTGCGCGCAGGTCCGCAGCAGCCTGTACGAGGTCAAGACGAAAGGTCACGAGCACGTCTACGGTCCCGAGCAGCGATGCGGAACGGACGACGATGACGTCTACACCAAGTCGTGCCTGCTGTGCGGACACCAGTTGACGTTCGAGAAGATGTGACCGGTTCTGATGATGATGATCGCTATGGTTGTTATCGCATTGTGGCACACCGACGCGATGCTGTCGCAGGAGTTGAGCCAAGAAGAGCATCTCGTTGTTCGTGTCGACCCACACAAGTACCTGGAGCGTTTCCTCAGTGTTTATTTTTTCAAAGAACGTGACGATACTCATCCGATGCGGACGTACCGGTTTTTGTAAACTTCTGGTCGTGTTTGAAACCGGAGCCAGCGAGCACAAGCCGGACTTAACCGATCTCCTTCGTTAAGAATAACTGCTAGGTGCTTGTTTTGAGATTAACCATCGTTTTCTTTGTGACGTCATACAAGCCTGCTTGAAAGACCCTGAAGTTCCAAAAAAAACTGTTCATGAGGTGCTGCTTTGATTCGCCTGGCAACAATGTCTTCAGTTGCCTAACGACAATTACAAGTGTGAGTTCAGATTTAAGTGCCGTCCACTGTACGAATATCGCACCCGAAACCACCTGTTACAAACTCCACAGCATGCAGTTGCTGCATGCTCTTGTCGTCTGGCACCACTGCCGGGTACGTGCGCACTTTTCCCGGGTTGCAAAAACTTTTTGGCAGTAACGGGGCGGGCGCGAATTTCTGTTATTGTTTTTTTTGACGCCGGCGTCATTCAAACCAACTCGCAATATGTGATTTCGACCACTGACTATGACTTGCTTCTGTCTATTTGCGATTTCACTGCTTTGTTGTTTTTCCTGCGCAAAAATATTTTATCACGTCGTTAATCGTAGAAAAAAATGCACTTCTCTGTCCTGTTTTCTCACCAGTAAATGAAACCTTTTCTTCTCTTGACCGACGGATCTCAGCAGTTGCGCCAATGTTTGAGCTGCAGCTTTGAAAGTGACGTCTTAGATTGCGAAAAAGCTTTTCTTTGTGATAACAGGATGTGATTATGTACAAAGCAAACAGCAGAGAAATTGACAGTAGCAGTTACTGCATTCTCCACCATGTGAGATTGAATCCGACTTCAATGCAGAGTCCACACTGACAATGCCATGACAGATCTATGCTGCTCTGTCCCACTGTGAGTTTTGATATCAAACCAAACACTCCTTCAAACACTCCCCTTTACTGCTACCACAAAGACACTGGCTGCCGAAACTTCAACTGTCAGTCTTCAACGAATATGCATATCAGTACTCTCACGTGGGACGCCTACTCCCTTCTGCTATTTAGCTGAATCATATGAAACGATAAACCAATTAATCCCCCTTCCATTTGCAAAGAATGACGCTCAAATAATAGGGCTTTAGATCTTATCGTTTTTTTTTCGCCAAAGCACAAAATATGTTCTCGATTTGTGCTACTGACTTAATTATGTAAAGATTACCTTTCAGCTCGCATCGAAATAGACTTTGTCTGTGCATGCACCATTGAAACCACGAGCTATGCAACAAAATGTTTTTGCTACTTTTACTGCTAGATGATGGCGGAAATAATTTAAATACGTACAGTATTCATTAATTAGATTTATTTGTAATGCTTAATCATCTTCTTCTGTTTAACCTTGATCTTCGCCAATTCTGGATAAAATCCGCTGTTGTGTTCTTAAGTGCACTGACTGATCTCAAGAAAAATTCGGCAGGTTTTAGACGCAACACCAGTGTGCTCACGATCATCAACGGACGTGTAGAATAATGATAACAACCGCCGCAACATTCAGCTATTCGTAGAAACGGTTATTACGTCATCCACGGGGGTCGCCATAGGCGTACGGGAAGGCATTTTACTGGGCGGAAAAAATTTGCCCTGAAAATAACAATTTGCCCTAATCCGAATGGGGCCTGAAACCTTATGTAAATCTGTCCTATACAGTTGAAATCGTTTATAACGGCTTCCTCTGTAACGTCAATTCGCCTACAACGTTACATTTTGTTTGGTCGCGATGGAATCTTTTATATGCGTTTCAATTCGCTTATAATGTCAATTCGGCAATAACATTCTTTATGCAATCCCCTAGAGGCAGTGGCGATTCTAAGGGGGGGCCATGGCGCCCCAGATTTTTGCTTGGCCCCCCCAGCTTTTTTCTTCATTTACCGTTCAAGTTCGTTTGGTTGACATAGGTCCTATACATATACAGTAGATAACTTTGTTGGCCCCCCCTACTTTTTCCTTAGGCCCGCAGTGCCCCCCCCACTTTTTTATTCTAGAATCGCCACTGCCTTGAGGTGCCGTCATAGGCTAATTCTGTAGTTACCTTGCTTGTCAACTAAAGGGGTTGCGGCAATCAATGCACAAACGCGATTATTACTCAAGGCACAACCAATATATCACGATATCCACCCCGTCTTAAAAGAAATCGGTGTCCCTTGTATTTCTGGTGGCACGCCTCGTGCACTTATTGTCGACCGTCTCGGCACTGGCGTTTGATCACGGCCCTCCAAACCGCTACCTGTCACTTGGTGAATCTGATGGCGGTACTTCAGCCTGATTGCCTGCATCACTCGCAACTTCTACGAACGGCTGAATTCGAGGTTCTAACTGGAGTGTCTGGTCCTGAAATTCGTGGGGACAGTTGGCTTGTGCGTCAGGACATGGCGCTAAATTGTTTAGTGAAACGCTCTGCCCCCTCCCATATTGTGACGAACACTCGAATACATTGGATTCGCCTCCAGTAAGTCGACTTCCCCTACATTACAAGATCATCATGCTTGCTTGAAAGCCCAAGCTTACGCGAAAACACCGGTCCTGGCTGCAACAACCATGCGCGAAGTGTTTTCCGCTTGGCGGTTGATGGAAAAATGCTCGTTTGCATTAGTACTTGTGCAAAGCAATGAACGCATACCATGTAATGCTTCTGTAAGAACCCATTCCCACTCTTCGAAAGGCAATCTATGTGATTTTAAAGAAAGTCTATTATTGCTTTCCACAAAATGCCATTATACCGCTCGACCTGAGCATTGCCTGTTGGGTGATAAGCTGCCAAGTGACTACTCGCAACACCGCGATTGAGTTGATATTCATCGAGCTCGCTAGAGGTAAAAGAGCCACCCAAATCAGCGTGAATGCAATTTGGACAGCTGCATAATGAAAACAGCTGGTCTGACTAAAAACATTTCATAACTGTGCACGACAAGCTGTTAGGTCCTAACAGTTAGGGCATGCGAAACAAAACGGAAATCGCGAATACTCAACAACGATAACCAACATGTGCGCGTTACGAGATCGTAAGGGTAATGGTCCCTTGAAGTCAGAATATCTAAGCGCCCAGGTGGCTTGGTGACCTTAACTTCCCTACCTCCGACACATGAAAGCGTGGTTTAATTCTGCACACGTTCTGCAAGATGAACAGACACGTTTTACGTCGTCAGTTGAAAAGGCAAATTTTTAGAACGCACAAAATGCAGTAAACATGTTACCCGAGGACGACAAAGTCCTTGATGCGGTGCCTCCAAACTATATTGAGAAACCGTGGGACAAAACGCTCGCCGAAGTGTATCGGGTGCGTTGTTCTTTCCCAGTTGGTATTGGATTTGATAAGAGAGCGATGGACAGCACTGAATTTTGTTGTTTTTAACTTTCGTCCTCCGGCGGTTGTCGCACATGAACGAGACTGATTGTTGATCCGTCACGAGAGTAAAGTGATGACCCGCGAAGAAATGACGCCATTTTCGCACAGCTTCAATAATCGCCGTTGCCTCCTCCCCGGACGAGTAGTGCAGCTCGCTCTGACTTAGCGAGCTTGACATGAAGGCAACGGGCCGCCGGATTTGATTCAGCGTAGCAGAAACTGTCACATCAGAAGCACCGCACCCGACCACGAACGGCAGCAATTCATCGACGGTTTGCTTGGACGCATCGGCGGTAGTAGTTTTCAACGATTCAAAATCATCTACGCACTGTTTATCTAACGGAAACTGATTCGCGTTTGTAAGTCGAGCTATTCTATCAGAAAAATGTGGTATCCTCTGCGTAATATGCAAACAATCCCAAGGCTTGTTGGAGCGACACCCGGCACCTAGATGCAGGCAACTCATGTAACGGCCGTAGACACTCCGGGTCAGGCTTCATAACCCCGTGTGCAACGCGATGCCCCAGAATACACAGTTCTGGCACTGATAAAAGGTCATATTTCTGTCTTTGAGAGCCAACAGAAAACGTTGAACATTGGCATCATGTTCCACTTGTCTTGCCACTTACTGTGGCATTGTCAAGATACGGCGGGTACGTATCTGCCAAATGTTCGGCATCGACTATTGCAGGGGTTCTCAACCTTTTCAAGCACGTGGCCCAATTGATAAACAAATGGAAGGTCCGTGGCCCACCTACTGTACAACTCCAGTGCTTCAATTCTAGCACATAACAGAAATGAAGACAGCTGAAGACAAATTTTAATAACACAACGTGCCCTACAATAAAATGCGAAGGCTGACGTGATGGTTGTTAATAGCAAAGATACTCGAGGCTCAAGGGGTTGTTGCAGAAGCGTATATATTTGCATATTTTGAATCAGATTTTTTTTGCAAAGAGATCCAACGCCGGGATAGCGGTAGGGCAGGGGGATAAAGAGTTGAGAGCAATGCAAAATCATAAAAAAACTTTTCCAAATATGTTTGTTTCTGTTCAGAAGCGATGTTGACCTCAAAAAAATTAAAATATAAAAAAACATTCTGAATTGTCTGTGTGTGTGAGTAGCTGCAATAAATTGTTTAAAAGTCTCTCTTGATAAACCGTGAAATCAGCTGTGATACTGTTATCAAAAAGCACCTTCGCCGCCCACCCGTTGCTCCCCTTTTGAAAGGCCAGAGGGGCAATTCGATTTGTGGAGTCGTAAGTAAAATGTCCGACTCTAACTACTACTCCGATCTTTCCAAAATTTCTGACTCCACTAATATAAAGTGATTAAGTTTGGCTTTTAACAATTTTGTAGCAACTAGCAATCAATGGAAATAGTGGCACTCAGCAAGAAAGCTCTATTTCAATAAAAGTTTAAAACGAAATTGTACCATTTCAGCAGGCACGAGTTAGGATTAATAACGATTCAATTAGACTGTCAGAGTCGGAAAAAATCTGACTCCAACTCCAAGTGTTCTAAGGGATCCGACTCCTACTTCAGCCAAAAATCTCCGACTCTTTGCAACTCCGACATTGCAACCTTGGAGGCAATGCCCCCTCTTCGGCATTCACGGTATGACACTTCGTGACAAAGTGTGCAGATGTGCAATTCGCAAACCCGAGAATGTCAAACCACTTCTCCGAATCCAAAGATCCNAGCTACGTTGGTTGGGCCATCTGTCAAAAATGCCCCGGGAAAGTTTGGCGAGGCAAGTCCTGCTGGCTATACCCACGGGAAAAGGGCCAATAGGTCGTCCAAGGACCAGATGGAGTGAATACATCTCCGACCTTGCTTGGACTCGTCTTGGTGCTGAACCAGCAGAAATATCTGAGATTGCTGTTGACTGTGAGGCATCTCGAGTCCTCCTACGGCTGCTAGCCCTGCGACCCTCCCTGAGAAAAAGTAGCCGGGAAAATGAATGAAAAAAATGAACATTTGAGGCTGAATACATAATAGCCTAATGCACAGATCAACTCATCTTCTAAATTTAGCCTGCTTCTAGATTTCGATTTCAGGCCAACAAGAATCACCTGTCTGCCTCAAAATGCCTGCAGTAGCTGCATGTTATGCACAACGTGGTAGGCTGTGGAAATGTCCATGTTGCATTAATTTCCAGCGCATAATGACGAGAGAGCACAATATTACGTTTGTAGCTGAAGAGCTACCTACGTCTTCGATTAAAACATTCAACTAGAAAACCTACTCAATTTCACGAATGTCAGGTCGTGGCCCCTTAAAAATTCTCTTGTGGCCCACAGGTTGAGAAACCCTGGACTACTGCATCCATTGTGCGGTGAAAGACAGGAACCCCGTTGGTCACACCAAAAGGAAGACGATGGTGCTCCCATAGTCGGCCCGCAGCTTCAAACGCTGTAAAAAGCTTATCACTTTTTTGTAGCGCCAGTTAGTGATAAATACAAAGCACGTCGCTAGTTTTTGCACCGTTCTATTCGCGGCAGGGGATAAGCGTCAAGGACAGCGAACAAATTAATAGTTTGCGCAAAGTCAATGCGCAGGCGCTTTTTGCCTGTTTCGCTGTTGGTCACAACTAACGGTTGAGCACGCCAAGCCGAATTGCTTGATCTAATTATTCCGGCTTCGTACAGTCTTTTTACTTTTGCTTGATAGAACTCAAGATCAGGTGCACTATACCTCCACGACTGTAAAGCTGTTGGACGACCATCTGCCGTGGAGTTAACAAATCTAGACGGACATCGCGTGTTAGCGGCAGCGACAGCGCAAGTTTGCTTTGATGCAGAGGATAAGATGAAATCTTGCTTAGGACCACCATACTCAAACACGACTCGGGGATGCTGCCGTTGAAAATCTTGCCCGATCACAACGTCGCAAAGATTTTCTACCACCCCGACATCAACATTGTTGTACACTTTATCGTTCAGTGTCTTCTTCGTTTGAGCCAGTTCTTCAAACCACTGCTTGGCCGCACTAGATCTCGGGGCAGGTGTTGAGCAGCCACTGAATTGTCTCATCATCCAGAACCGTCAGGCCATGCAGTCCATGAGCAGGTCAATGTATTGGACATTGGTGGACAACATGGTCGACGGCTTGTCCTTCTGCGCCACACTCACAGGCCGCAGAGGAGGACATACCTCATTTGTACAAGCAGGAGCGGAAACGTCCGACACCTGTGAGGAGGCGGTTAAGCCGGACCCAGGCTGTTCTTGGGAGGGCCATTCTGGGGTTTGGGTGCCGGTGTCGGAGATGAATATGCGGGGTCTTGTAGGGTTGTCCTCCCACTCCGCATTCCATTGGTGATCTGCCCCGTGCGCCGCACGTAGCCTACTGTAGCCTACGTTGTTATTGTCAGATGAACTGATGAGTTGTTGTGCGGCGGTAAGCCTACAACTGGGTGTCTTGATTTGAGGCGCCGTGCATTTGCACTGGACGGACAGGTGAGTGCTGAGTGGAGTAGATGCCCATGCTTCATGTCACGGCGTGCTAGAGACAGTGTAGCTTTTTTGCGACGAAGCTCAGCAGGTTGGATGTCTACGAGGATGGTAAGGTTGTCCGCTGGTGTAGGACGCAGGCATCCAGTCGCAATTCGCAAGGCGTCGTTGATGGCGGGGTCAATAAGGTGGGTATGAGAACAGCGGTACCAGACAGGCGCGCAGTACTGTGCGGTGGAATTCACCAGGGCTAGGGTGGCTGTTTGCAACGTTGTTGCTCCAGCACCCCAACCGGAGCCAGCAAGCCGAGGGTCAAGAGTTTCAATAGTTCAAGAGTTAAACGCGTGATGTCAGCTTCTTGCGAAGTGTCTCAAGTTGTTGGCGATACGTTCAGTGTCAATCCAACATGACACTGTCCACTGACTTTCCAAGCAGAGAACCCACGGTCATAGACACCCCAATAGTCGACCTATGGATAGGCAGATTCAACATCTTCGCTGTTATTTCATTCATATAACTTAGAGAGCTTCCCGATTCTACTAAAGTGGACATATGCTTTCTACAGACATACGAATCTGACACCGCAACAGGCACCCTCCGGAGCTTGCTGCACTGCGGATAACGAAGGATAAAATACCGTAGCCGAGGTGGATGTGGCATCCAGCCTTTCTGCTGGTTCTTTACACGCCCTTGCAAAATGCCTTTTCTGTGGCATCGAAAACACACAGAGCGAGCGGAGCATTTGGCAATATTATGTTTCTTGTCTCTGCCACAGAAGGCGCACCTAGCACTGGTGTATGCCGCAAATGTCGTATCATTGTTCAGTTTCCTGGGTGCTCTAACATCAAGTTCCTCTAATGGGCGTGTAGCAGAATAATATCTTCCAGGCTTGGCGTACACTTCCGAATTCTTTTTCGCCGTGTCAAGCGCTCGGGCCTTCTCAAAAGCATCGTCAATCGCCAAAATGGACTGCTCAAGCAAGCGCTGGCGAATCGCGTGAGATGCAATAATACTGATAAATGCGTCGCGAACGAATCCATCTCTGTGCTCTTTCTGTAAAACTGCACGGAAATTGCAATTTTTGCTCAGTCGCCTTATCTCCTGCAGAAACTCTTCTAAACTTTGGCCAGGTGTGTTGCTTGGCTGTCGCGAGCAGATGACGAGCAAATATTTAATTCGGACCTTTTATGTGCTAACCGCCAAGAATACGAGTTTCGTCATTGTACGTTTGACACTCATCAATGTGCTCATACACGGTGTACGACAAACAATTCGTTAGTACATCCAACTTGTTTACTTCCCCAAATGCCTCGTAAGCCGTAACGTAATTATGTAATGTTTTTTCTAGCGCTTACACTCTTTCTCCCTCGTTGGAACAATGATACCGATTTCAAAAATCCGAGGTTTGAGTGGCTTTTAAGCTCTTCTGCCATTGCTAATGGCTTAGATGCTTCAAAGCAGTTAAAGTCAAATAAATTGTCATAACCTATGTATCAAATTCACCAACAGTTACTCATTAACTTAGGTTTTATTTGACTGAAAGTCTTCATCTGTAAAGAATAAGTAATAGTAACATAAATAGCAGCCATCACACAAAGGACAGATCGTCTATACGCCTTCAAAGTCACCAAAGTGCTGGACAGCCAATACTGCAGTGGGACAACAAGTCACAGGCGCGGCAATCAACGATTAAAAGCATAAAGCAGGATCACAGCAGGCAAACGACGCAAACGCGTTTATTACTTTAGGCACAACCAATATATCATGACAGTGGGTGTAACTGAATTGTTCATATGTTCCAGTTCAACAGAAAGTGTTAGGTCTTCAACTCTTTT